>JACCDH011334070.1_pt1 | contig 34980 bp, 21 predicted proteins | sample 7442481 | NCBI WGS metagenome assembly JACCDH01 (sample SAMN15323433, study PRJNA562643) | freshwater metagenome | isolation source: river surface water | place: USA:Blue River Watershed | collected 2017-08-15
GTAACTGCTTTGCATCAAATACCAGTTGGGGAAGTTTGGACCGTAGACGAAATCAATAAACGTAAGGCTTTAATTGAAGAAGCTGGGATGACTTGGACTGTCATTGAAAGTTTACCAGTACACGAGGATATTAAAAAAAGAAACGGCCAATATGAATTATACATTGAAAACTACAAAACGAGTTTAAAAAATATTGCTGCCTGCGGATTGAAAGTAGTTACCTACAACTTTATGCCCATTTTGGATTGGCTTAGAACGGATGTAGCTTATACTTTACCGAATCGAAGTAAAGCCCTATTTTTTGAGTTCGAAAAATTTATGGTGTTTGATTTGTATTTGTTAAAAAGGCCTAATGCTGAAAAAGAGCATTTAGCTGAAGACTTATTAAGAGCCAAAAATAAATTCGAATCCATGTCAGACGCTGATAAGGAATATGTGTTTAAAAATTGCTTATTAGGATTACCTGGAACAGACGATAGCTTTACGCCAGAACAAATTTTAGCCGCTTTAAAAACTTATGAGGGTATTGATAGGATGCAATTAAAACAACATTTATTTGCATTTTTAAATGAGGTTGCACCTGTAGCAGAGGCTTATGGTTTAAAAATGGCCATACATCCCGACGATCCTCCATATTCAGTTTTAGGCCTGCCAAGAATTGTTAGTAACGAACAGGATTTGGCTGATATCATTAACTGCGTTGACGTTTCAGCAAACGGTCTATGTTTTTGTACTGGTTCCCTAGGTGCTAGACCAGATAACAATGTGCCAGCGATGTTAGAAAAATTCGGAGACCGCATTCACTTTTTGCATTTAAGAAATACGAAGCGATATGAAAACGGTGATTTTTATGAAGCTGACCACTTAAATGGAGATACTGACATGTATGAAGTCATGAAAAAAGTGGTTCAATTAATGAGGCGTCGTAAGGTATCAATCCCAATGAGGCCTGATCACGGTCACCAAATGTTAGACGACTTACATAAAACTACCTACCCAGGATATAGTGCTATTGGAAGATTAAAAGGCCTTGCTGAATTAAGGGGCTTGGAGCTCGGGGTAAGTCGAAGTATTTAATTTTTTACAGCTTGAATCGGCTTTTAGTAGGGCAGCACGCAAAAAACTGCTACAAGACTGCTTTTTACTGACCTGTACTGTTATGTACTATCCTGAAATTAGGCTATAATTATTACTGCCTGTAAAATCACGTCAAACATAGTCTAATTAAGGGTTTTAGCCGATTATTGGGTGGTTCAAAACTCCATATGACAAATATGTCATTTTTGGCGCAAACGATTACGTAAATAATTGTTAATGAATTGATAATTCATTTCTGTTTTCCGGTGTATATTCATAATTGATTATTCGATTGGCTTGCTAAATTCATTCAGTGATTTTTTGCCGAATTCATTTGCCTGCCTGTCTTTAATTAAAACAAAAGTTTATTATTTTGATATTAAAAACCATTGCCACATGAAAAAAAAGTGTATGTTTTTTATGCGTTTGTTTTTCTTAAGCTTAATTATGCTTGGGTTAACACAACAAAACGTATATGCACAAAAAGGCAGTTCTCGTTCGATTGAAGGAACTGTCACAAATGAAAAAGGAGAAGCGCTTCAGGGTGTTGTTGTTGCCGTTAATAATGGCAGCGCAAAATCATTGACAGATGCTGCCGGTAAATTTAAATTAACAGTTGCCTCAAAAGGTGAGTTGCGTTTTTCATTTACAGGATATGATGACAAAGTTGTCTCCTACAATGAATCAAGTTTGTCTGTAAATGCATCACTTTCACCTCAGTCTAGTGCTTTGGATGAAGTGGTGGTAGTGGGTTACAATACTGTAAAAAGAAAAGACGTAACTGGTTCCGTTGCAGGAATTAACCAAACTGATATCAGATCAAGACCTGTTGCAAATGCTGTTGAAGCAATGCAAGGTAAGGTTGCGGGTGTGGACATCTCATCCAATGAGCGTCCAGGTCAAGTTGGTTCAATCAACATTCGTGGTGTACGTTCTTTAACTGCATCTAACTCTCCACTTTATGTTGTGGATGGTATTCCATTAATTACAGGTGGTATTGATTATTTAAATCCTAATGACATAGAAACAATCGACGTTTTGAAGGATGCCTCTGCGACAGCCGTTTTCGGATCTCGTGGTGCAAATGGTGTAATCATTATTACTACTAAACAAGGAAAAGCGGGTAAAGTAACTTTAAGCTTAAACTCATCAGTAAGACTTGATAATTTAGTGGATAACAATGAAATGTTTAATTCTGCTGAATATATTGAATATAAAAGATGGGCATATTACTATACAGGTTTAAATAACAGAACAGGTATTAGTACAAACCCAAGAGGTGACCAACCTACTATTGCTAATGACAGAACCCTTTTTGCTGCGACTGCTGATCCTACTGCTTGGAAAAATATAGCAAGAGGTTGGGCATCAGGAACATGGGATGGTTCTAAAGTATATGATTTTGACTGGAGAGGACTTGTATCTAAGCAAAATGTTACTGCTGATCACGTGTTAAGTGTGAGCGGTGGTTCAGATAAAGTAAAAGGATATGCTTCATTTGGATTTTTAGATAATACGGGTTCTATCAAAGGTCAAGCATACAAAAGATATTCTGCTAAAGCAAGTGTCGATATCGCTGCAACTAAATGGTTGACTTTTGGAAATAACATTAGTGCAACATATAGTATACAAGAGTTTGGTCAAAACAATGCAGGTGTTGCTACCATTGGTTCACCACCAGTTGGATTGTATGAGTCTGCAAGAGGTATTTATCCTTATGCACAACCATATGATTCTTTAGGTGAAAGAATTTTATTCCCAGGAGGTGACGTAGCTATTAAGAATGTGGTGGAAGAGTGGAATTTTAGTAAAGACCAAAGAACAACTTTACGTGCTTTTGGTAGCATATTTACACAAGTGAATATGGGTAATATCTTTCCTTTTTTACAAGGTTTAAAATATCGTTTAAACTTTGGTCCAGATATTTCTTTTTATCGTAATGGTGTTTATGTAGATGCTAACTCAGTTCAAAACGGAGGTAGTACAAACTATGCTGCATTGTATAAGAATACAAATTTCTCTTATACTTTGGATAACTTAGTTTACTACGATAAAACATTAGGTAATCACACTTTAGGTGTTACCTTATTAATGAGCCAAACTGCTTTTGATAGAGAAACAAGCAATGTTATTGGTAATGGTGTTCCATTGCGTTCTCAATTATGGAATGCTTTAACAAGTGGTACGGTAACAGGCCAATTAAGTACTGCATCTGACTTAGTTCAACAACAACTAATGTCTTATATGGCAAGAGTAAACTATAGCTTTAAAGACAAGTACGTGTTAACAGCATCAATTCGTAATGACGGTGCGTCTCAGTTAGCAGAAGGTAGAAAATTCTCAATGTTCCCATCAGCAGCTTTAGCTTGGAGAATCAATAAAGAAAAATTCTTCAAAGTTAGTGCTGTGGATGACTTAAAATTAAGAATCGGTGCCGGTGTTACAGGAAACGCAGCTATCGCTCCATATTCAACGCAAGGTTCAATTTCAGCATTGTTCGTTCCATTTGGATCAACAAATGCTGCAGGCGCTATTCCAAATTCAGTGTTAGCGAACTTGGATTTAGGTTGGGAAAAAACAACTCAATATAACGTGGGTATTGATTTTGCTATGTTTAAACGAAGAATATCTGGATCGATTGATGCGTATACTTCTGAAACATCTGACTTGTTAATGCAAAGATCAATTCCATCTGTAACTGGTTTCACTACTACTTTTGCCAACATCGGTAAAACAGCAAACCAAGGGGTTGATATCAGTATTACAACTGTGAATGTTCAACAAAAAGATTTCACATGGTCAACTGTATTTAATGCAGGATGGCAAAAAGAGCGTATTGTTTCATTGTCAAATGGTAAGCAGGACGACATCAATAATAACTGGTTTATCGATCAACAAATTGGTGTAATTTATGGCTTTAAGGCCTTAGGTTTATGGCAAGTGGGTGACTCGTCAATATTTAAACAATACACATCAAATAACTTCTCTGCCGGTAGCGTAAGAGTTGCTGACTTGAATAAGGATAATAAAATTGACCCTAACAATGACCGTCAAATTATTGGAAATACAAGACCACGTTGGGTATTAGGTATGACCAATACAGTTACTTTCAAAAATTGGGATGTATCGATTTTTGTTTATGGTCGTTTGGACTATATGTATAATACAGGTGGTGAAGGTCAAGCAGCAAGAAGCATGCAAAGAAAAATTGATTATTACACACCATTAAATCCTGGGGCTGCATTTCAAAAGCCTATCTTTAATGCGGGTGGTGCCTCTGGCGACCCTTATTTCCAATCCTTGGGTTATATGGAAGCATCTTTCGTGAAAGTTAGAAACATATCACTTGGTTATACTTTTGATGCTGAAAAGTTGGGTAAGAAATCTGGTATCTCAAGTTTAAAAGCATATGCTCAAATTTCAAATCCAGGTATGTTATTCTCGAAAATCAAGCATCTTGATATGGACGTAGTAGGACCAACTTGGAATAGAGGATTTACGCTTGGAATTAATGCAACATTTTAATAATAATAACTTTAGATTATATGAAAAATAATTTTTTAAATAAGCTTTTAATTGTTGCGGCAGTATTTTTTACTTCGTCATGCAATAAGGATTTTTTAACTGAAACGCTTACCACTGCAAGAACTACCGACTTCTTTTTAACAGATGCAGGTATTCAACAATTGTCAGTTGGTACGCAATACCAAACTTTTAATGTGCCTTTAAATGGCGAGTGGATATACTGTGCCACTCAATATGGTACTGATGAGTTTAAAATTGGTGGTGACCCTTCCAACTCACCTTGGAATAACTATGATGCGACATTTGGTCCAATTGTAATTGCGTCAAACGGTAACACTGCTTTATCGCAATTTCAATGGGATGTGTTGTATACAGGTGTAGGTGATGCAAACTTGTTAATTGCTAATGCGCTTAAAAGCACTTCCGCTTCAACTGCTATTAAAAATACAGCATTGGGTGAAGGTTATTTTTTACGTGCTTACAATTACTTCAGATTAGTGAGTCAATATGGTGGTGTGCCTTTGCAGTTAACACCAATTAATACGGTAAAAACTGAATTTGTTCGTGCATCAGCTAAAGATGTTTATGCGCAAATCATTTCTGATTTTACCAATGCTGCTAAATTATTACCTGCAACAACTACTCCAATAAGAATCACACAAGACGCTGCTAATCACTTTTTAGCGAAAGCTTTATTGAGCAGAGCAAGTGAAATTAATAGTTCATGGAATGGTGATACAAAAGCTGCAGACTTAGCTGCAATCGGACCTTTGTGCGATGCCGTTATTGCAAAGCATCCATTAACTCCAGATTTTGCTTCATTGTGGAACTATACAGCACCAAACTCAGCAAATGAAACTTTGCCTGAATTGATTTTGTCTGCTCAGTTTACAAGCGACGTAAATACCTTACAAAATACGGGTAGTACGCAACACTTGTATTTTGTTTCAAGATACGACGTTCAGGATCAAATGGCGCGTGACTTAACTGGCGACCGTCCATTTAGTAGAATGCATACTACATACTATACTTATCGCACTTATGATTTAGTGAATGATTCTCGTTTTTGGAAATCATACAGAACAAAATATGCTATCAATGCTGCAAAGCCTGTTAGCCCTAACGTTCAAGGTGATTTGGGTATCATGTATGTTATCAATCAACCAGGCGACACTCGCTTTAGTTTGACTAAAATTAGTAGAAGTACTGCAGGTTCAAATTTAATTACAGATACACGTGGTACAGGTAGAGTCATTCCAACTACTTATGTAGCATATCCTAATGGCAGAACTACTGACAATGCACTTTATACCGACGTAACAACTGCTGGTCAAGGTTTCCCTCCTTTAAGCAAACATACCGACGGTTCTAGAAAAGCATTGAATGATGTTCAAGGTCATAGAGACTTTATATTAGCAAGATCTGCAGAAACTTATTTAATTGCAGCGGAAGCAAAAATTAGATTAGCCCAAGCGGGTACTGGAAGTTATGCAGATGCATTACCATATATCAACGCAGTAAGAAATCGTGCAAGATATGCAAATGGTGAGCAAAGAGACAGATATTGGGATGGTGGTAATACTTTGGCATCACCAACATTACAATCACCAGGTGTGGGCATTTCTTTCTTCCCTAGGAATTCATATTATGAGTCTAATAATATTGCTACAACAACTGCTGCTTCAGCAAGTTTAGATATCACTAATATTTCAAATTTACCTGCACAGGATGAATTTATTATAAGCGCTTTAGGTTTGACTGGCACTTATGACAGAATGTTAGCCTTAGTATTAAATGAGCGTTCACGCGAACTTACAGGTGAATACAAGCGTTGGGAGGATTTATCTAGAACTAAAACCTTAGTTTCAAGAGCAAGAGCTTTCAATGCCGAAGCTGCTCCTAATATTAAAGAACACCATGTATTGCGTCCAATACCACAAAACTTCTTGGATGGTATTCAAGCAAGTGGTAAAAGTTTAACTTCTGCACAAAAGCAAGCAATACAAAATCCTGGATACTAATATTAGCTAATCGCTTTTATATAAATACGCAACAGATTTTTCTGTTGCGTATTTTTTTTGAATGGTAATTTCTTCTGCAAAATATTGTTTAAATTGTTGCATGAATTCAAATAACCAACACCGACGATCTTTTTTAAAAAATGCTACTAAAGCCTCAGGGGCGATGATGATGATGCCTTTGTTTGCAGGCGCTAAGGAAATTAAATCTTCTTTATTTCCCATTAGGACTAAAGTGCAAGCTAATCGTATAAAGTTTGCAGTTATTAATATCAACCATAATCATATTTATGGTATGACAAGAGCAGTTATTAATGGTGGAGGTGAACTTGTGGGCGTGTTTGCAAAAGAGCCGGATTTATTAGCTGGATTTACAAAAGCATTTCCTAATTGTCCAGTAGCAAAAGACGAAAAATCATTATTAGAGGATACTAGTATACAACTTATATTATCTTCTGGCATTCCTGATGAGCGCGCTTCATTAGGAATTCGCGCTATGCAACATGGTAAGGATTACTTAACTGATAAACCAGGTATCATTACCTTGGAGGAATTAGCAGAAGTAAGAAAAGTACAACAACAAACCAAACGTATTTACATGATTATGTATAGTGAGCGTTTGGAAAATAAAGCAACAACAAAAGCGGGTGATTTAGTAAGGCAAGGAGCCATTGGTCAAGTTATTCAAACGGTAAATTTAGCACCGCACCGAATGAATATTCCAACCAGACCTTCATGGTTTTTTGATAAAAAACGATTTGGAGGAATTATAACTGATATTGGCTCACATCAGTTTGATCAATATTTATATTTTACTGGAAGTACACAAGCCCAAGTACTAATGTCGCAAATAGGTAACATGCATTACCCTCAATATCCTTTATTTGAAGACTTTGGTGATGTTATGCTAAGCGGTAATGGTGGTGCGGGCTATATTCGGGTTGACTGGTTTACCCCCAATGGTCTAGACACCTGGGGTGATGGCAGGTTAACCATTTTAGGAACGGAAGGTTATATTGAAGTAAGAAAAAACACGGATATACTTTCAGGACATAAAGGAGGCAACCATTTATATATGGCTAATAATAAGGAAATGATTTATATGGATTGCAATAATGAGGAACTTCCATTTGGTCGTTTATTGGTTGATGATATTTTGAATCGTACCGAAACAGCTATGCCACAAGCGCATTGTTTTTTAGCAACCGAATTGGCCCTAATTGCACAAAAAAATGCAAAACCTCTTATCATAAAAAAATAATTTATGAAAAAAAAGTCTCAAGCAAATATGGACCGTCGAAACTTTATCGGCAATTCTTTAAAAGCTTCACTTGGAACTGCTATTGCTGTTAATTTTCCAACTATCGTACCTGCACGAGTTTTAGGGAAATTGGCGCCAAGTAATATTATTAATGTAGCTTCTATTGGATGCGGAAGAATTTCAACATCCCATGACATGACGGGCGTTTCACGTTTCGCAGGTGCAAGAATTATGGCAGTTTGTGATGTGGATAGAGACCGAGCTGCTGCAGGACCTGCCGCTGTTAAATTAAATTATGAAAAACAAGCAGCTTTCAATGGAGGCATTAAAGCCGATTGGGACATTAAAGTATACCATGATTATAAGGAACTATTAAGCAATAAAGACATTGATGCTGTACATATTAGTTTACCTGATCACCAACATGCTACAGTTAGTGTGCATGCAGTGAATGCAGGCAAGGATGTGTATTTGCAAAAGCCAGCATCTTTAACCATTGAAGAGGGAAGAATTTTAAGTGATGCTGTGAAAAAAACAGGACGTGTTTTTCAAATGGGAAGTCAGCAAAGAGCATCAGATCCATGGCCACAATTTAGAAAGGCTTGCGAATTAGTGCGTAATGGAAGAATTGGAGAACTTAAAACAGTTGAAGTGGGCTTGCCTGGAGATCCAGGAGGCGGCAATAAAATACAAATGCCTACTCCTAAAAATTTAGATTATGATGCTTGGTTAGGTCCTACGCCCGATGTGTATTATACCGAGGATCGTGTACACTCATTAGATACATCCATAAAAGGAGTAAGCTCGAGACCAGGTTGGTTAAGAATGGAACAATTTGGTGCAGGCATGATTACAGGTTGGGGAGCGCATCATATTGACACTGCACATTGGGGTATGAATATGGAATATTCTGGCCCTACTGAAATTTGGGGTCATGCTAATTTTCCTACGGATGATCCAAATTATAGTGGCTTATGGAATGTGCATGGTATTTTTAAAACAGAAGCCATGTATGCTAATGGGGTTCATATGATCGTATCCAATGAATTACCAAATGGTGTTAAGTTTATAGGAACCGAAGGATGGATATGGGTAACAAGAGGTAATTATCGAGTAACCGATACCGATCCAATAAGCGACAGCAATGGCATTAAGCCCATTGATGCAAGTAATCCAAAAATTTTACAGTCTGTTATTGGGCCAAATGAAGTTCATTTATTTGATAGTCCCGAACAACATGTAAATTGGCTAGAAGCCATTAAAAATGGTACGCCATTATCAGCGCCAATCGAAGTGGGCCACCGTTCATGTAGTGCTTGCTTACTGCATCATATTGCTATGAAGTTAAAGCGAAAAATTTATTGGGATCCTGCAAAGGAGTCGTTTAAAAATAATGATGCTGAAGCAACAGCAATGTTGTCAAGACCAAGAAGAAAAAAATATGATTTTTAAAAAATTAAGAATGAGAAAGTTTTTTATTGCGTGTTTATTATTATCAATACCAGCATTTATGAGTGCGCAACAAAATAAAATTTACACCATTGCAACTTTAGATCCAGGACATTTTCATGCCGCATTGGTGCAAAAAACAATGTATCCAAATGTCGACAATAACGTCTACGTATATGCAAAAAAAAGTGCCGACTTGGACATGCATCTGAAACGCATTAGCGATTACAATAATCGAAAAGAAAATCCAACTAGTTGGAAGGAGGTTTTATACACGGGTGATGATTTTTTCAAAAAAATGATTTCAGATAAAAAGGGAAATGTTGTAATGCTTTCAGGTAATAATGAATTAAAGTCAACCTATATTTTAACCTCCTTGCAAAATGGCTTGAATGTGCTTGCTGATAAACCAATGGTTATTGATGCCAATGGTTTCGAGAAAATTAAAAAATCTTTTGAAATAGCAAAGCAAAACAAGTTACAGTTATATGATATTATGACAGAGCGTCTTGAAATCAACTCAATTTTACAAAGACTTTTTGCTCAGGAATCAGAAGTGTTTGGTGTATTGGAAAAAGGGTCAAAAGAAAACCCTGCCATTGAAAAGAAAAATATTCATATGCTGTATAAAACTGTTTCAGGTAATGTTTTAACGAGACCTGAATGGTTTATGGATATCACAAAGCAGGGCGAAGGCATTGCCGATGTTATGACGCATGTGGTGGACTTGGTGCAATGGGTTTGTTTTCCCGACCAAGTGATTGATTATAAAAAAGACATTAAAATAATTGACGCCAATCATTGGCCAACGAATTTAACCTTAAGTCAGTTTAGTGCATTGACAAGAGCAACAAAGTTTCCTGATTATTTACAAAAACAAATTATCAAAGATTCAATATTGCCATATTACTGTAATGGTGAAATTTTATACCAGTTAAAGGGTACTTATGTGAAAACAACAACCCTTTGGAATTATAAATCTGAATATGGTGCAGGTGATATGTATTCATCCATCATGAGAGGAACAAAGGCTACTTTGAAAATACAACAAGGCCCTAATGAATCTTTTAAGCCAGTTTTATATATCATACCCAATAATAATAATGCAGGTTTTGAAAAAGCGTTACAAGCAAGTGTGCAAAAAATGCAATCACAGTTTGAAGGCGTTGGGATTGAAAAAACTAAGGATGGCTACAAGGTTGCCGTGCCTGCTAAATTTAACGAGAATCATGAAGAACACTTTGCAAGAGTGGTGCAAGCTTATTTAGGATACTTAGATAATAACAACATGCCAAACTGGGAGGTTCCTAATATGATTGCAAAATATTTTACCACCAGTTCGGCACTCAAGCTTGCGCAAAGTAAAAAATAATAAATTTTAGGATTCAGTCCAATTGGGCTCATTTTTATAGGGCCTACATGACTCAAATTTACCTGGGTTAGGATCGTATGCTAAATAGTTTTTCCCAATTTTTTCACTTGTAAAATAAGCCATTAAGGTTAAGTTTTTAATTTTTCTATAAAAACTTAAAGGTGCGGGATTTTCTTCCATTGGCTTTCCCCACATGGTCATACCTGTAGGCGCCGAAGACTTATCCAATGCTATGAGTATTTGTTCCTTCTGATTAACATCACATAATTCAAATTCTTTACCATATTGCTTATGGGCATCAGCATTGATATCCTCAATTCCTTTTTTGAAAAACGCCTGTTCTTTTTGACCTAGTAAATTTTTTGTCAATAAATCTATAAACTGAGGAACACCAATATCAATGGCACCAGGTGTTTTTGTGGCGGGACAAATAGTATCAGTGATAGCTGATAAAGCAGCTGCTTCAGCTTTTGTAAAAAAACTAGGTGTCCATGGTAAATTAGCTTCTTGTTCACAAGATGCTAGCAAACTCATCACCGTGCCTGATACTAATGTGTATCCTAAAAACAAAGTGGATTGTTGTATGTATTCTCGTCGGTTCATGAATTATAAATTTTGCTTTTTTAATTCACCTACTGCAAAATCAACTGCTCTTGCAGTTAGTGCCATGTAGGTTAAACTTGGATTAACGGAATTGGAGGAAGTCATACATGCACCATCGGTCACAAATAAATTTGGAATACCATGCACTTGGTTATGTGCATTTAATACCGACGTTTTTGGATCCTTGCCCATACGTGCTGTTCCCATTTCGTGAATTGAATTTCCTAATGCTGTAGGATTATCGAAAGATTTAATATTTTTAAATCCTGCTTTTTCAAACATCTCTTCAGCATCAGTCTTCATTTTTTTTCGCATATTCCATTCGTTGGTTTTGAATCCTGCATCAATTACCAATTGAGGAATACCCCATTTGTCTGTAAGCGTTGGATGTAGCGTTACTTTATTTTCATGATAGGGTAACACTTCGCCAAATGCCATGATGCTCAAATGCCAATCGCCTGGGTTCATTAAACTGTCTTTGAAGGAAGCACCAACGCCAACTTCATTGACACCGCGACTCCAACTTTTTCTGATAGCATCACCGCCCTGGTAATTAAACCCTCTTTTAAATGTAGACTGTTTAGTTTGTTCATTTAAGTTAACATACTTTGGAATAAATATACCAGCTGGTTTACGACCCTTATAATAACTATCTTTCATGCCATCATAGGATCCCATGGCACCAACATTATGATGATGGTCCATTACATTATGACCTAGTTCACCCGACTCATTTCCTATACCATTTGGATAACGCTCCGATTTAGAATGCATTAAAATTTGTGTGCTCGCTAAAGTGGAAGCACATAAGAATATAACTTTTGCAAATACTTCAGAAGTTTTATTTGTTTCGCTATCAATTATTAAAACCCCTTTTGCTTTATTTGTATTTTTATCTAATATAATGGAATGTACTACTGAGTTTGGTCTTATCGTTAAATTTCCAGTATTATTTGCTGCAGGAAGTGTTGCTGCATTGCTACTAAAATAGGCTCCAAATGGACAACCTCTTCCACATCGGTTTCGATTTTGACAAGTTCCTCTTCCCAAAGCTGCATGCCATGGTTTAGTTTCCGTTAAATGCGCAACACGTCCCATCATAACAGGCCTGCCATTGAATCCATCTTGCACATGATTTGCAAAATGTTTTTCAATGCAATTCATTTCCATTGGCTTTAAAAAATCTCCATCTGGCAAATGGGGTAAATTTCTTTTTTCACCAGCAACACCAATAAAGCGTTCAACATAAGTATACCATGGTTCAATGTCTTTATATCTAATGGGCCAATCAATAGCAATGCCTTCCTTTGCATTCGCCTCAAAATCTAAATCTGACCATCGGTAGGTATGTCTTCCCCAGGTAATGGAGCGGCCTCCAACTTGATTACCTCTGAACCAATCAAATCTTTGTACTTCCTGATAGGGATTTTCTAAATCGTTGGTGAAAAAATTCCTTGAAAAGGCATTGATATATCCACTACGTACTTGAACATGTTGCTTTGCTTTGTCTTCATCTGATAACATACCTCTGAATGTTTCATCCCAGGCATCCTTATCAGCGTTTGGATAATCCTTTACATGGTCTACCATTTTTCCTTTTTCTAAAACCAAAGTGCTTAATCCTTTTTCACATAATTCCTTTGCAGCCCATCCACCTGTTATGCCAGATCCAATGACAATAGCATCGTAGGTATTAGATTTATTTAAATTAAAATTAAATGATCCCATAGTTGATTTTCTTGACACTTAAAATACAAAAAATTTCAATGCCTCACAAAGAAATATGGATGAAAGATTATCAAATTTTCCAACCTTCACTTTTCAGGTAAGTACGTGATGGTATATTGTTTGACTATTTTTAAATTGCATAAACTACGATTGCTTTTACTTAAATTTACTGTTATGAGATTAAACCTTAAAGTTTTAATGGGTGGAGTTGGTTTATTACTTTCCACTGCAACCATTGCACAAAAATTAACAGATGTAAATACACCATTACATGCTTTAAAACCGGATTATCCTGTGTCGTATGAAATACCTTCCATGGGTATTGTGAAAGAGAAATTAGACAAAGTATATCAATACTTAAACAGCGTTACCCCATGTCAACTTATCAATAAAAAAACGGGTGTCAATGTGGACGTGTCCAAAATTGACACCAACACAGTTTTCAAGACTGGTGATTTTAGATTAACCAGTTATGAATGGGGTGTAACCTATGCAGGCATGTTAGCTGTAGGGAAAGCAACGAAGGATCCACAGTATATTAAGTATGCTGCTGACCGATTAGGCTTATTAGGAGCAAGTTATCCGGCTTTCAAGAAACAATATGAAAATAAACATAGTAGAGAAAATCCAATGCATTCTGTTTTAGACCCAAGAGCCTTGGACGACGCAGGTGCTATGTGCGCCGCTATTTATAAAACTTTACAAGTAAATAATGATAAAAATTTATTGCCAATGGCAGAAAACTTTTTACAATATATAAGTACGAAACAGCAACGATTTGCTGACGGTACTTTAGCAAGAAGTAGGCCACAACCCAATACACTTTGGTTGGACGATTTATTTATGAGTGTGCCTGCATTAGCCCAAGCTGGAAAATATACTAGTAATAAAGCTTATTTTGATGATGCAGTAAAACAAGTATTACAATTTTCGGAGCGCATGTTTAACAAGGAGAAAAATTTATATATGCATGGCTGGGTAGCTGAAATGTCTGTGCACCCTGAGTTTCATTGGGCAAGAGCAAATGGTTGGGCTATTTTAACAATGGTTGAATTACTAGATGTGTTGCCTGAGGATCATCCAAAAAGAGAAGCAATTTTACAACAGCTTCGTTTGCATGTAAAAGGATTGGCTGCTTATCAAACAGGTACTGGATTTTGGCATCAGTTAATTGATAAAAACGATAGTTATTTAGAAACTTCAGCGACTGCTATATATTGCTATTCCATCGCAAGAGCCATTAATAATAAATGGTTGGATGCAAAAACCTATGCACCCATGGTTTTATTGGCTTGGAATGCAGTAGCGACAAAAATTAATAAGGAAGGTCAAGTGGAAGGTACTTGTGTTGGAACCGGTATGGCATTTGATCCTGCATTTTATTATTACAGACCTATCAGTGTTTATGCAGCGCATGGTTATGGTCCGGTATTATTGGCAGGTGCAGAAGTAATCAACTTAATCAATACTCATAAGTTTGAATTTAATGATAGTTCTATTCAAAGTTTGGATAATTAATTGTTCGTTTTTTTATTAATTATTTTTGAATCGATAGCCAGTCAATTAATAAGTTAGGCCATTTTTCCAATGCTCCTTTTCCTAGGGCTAATCCAAAACCATGTCCCCCTGTTGGAAAAACATGCATTTCAACAGGCACTTTATTTTTCTTCAAAGCTTGATAATACAATAAACTATTTTCAACAGGTACTGAATAATCATCGGTAGCATGTACTATAAAGCTAGCTGGGGTCTGCTCGCTCACTTGAAATTCATTTGAATATTTTTTTATTAAATCGTCAGTTGGTTGTAATCCAATTAAATTATTTCTTGATCCTATATGGGCAATCGTTTTGTCCATTGAAATGACCGGATAAACTAAAATTGCAAAATTAGGTCTTGTCCCTTCCTCCAATTGAGTTGATAAAGATGCTGCTAAATGCCCCCCTGCTGAAAAGCCCATTACACCCACATGTTCGGGGTTGATATTCCATTCCTTAGCCCTTGCTCTTACTATACGAATGGCTTGTTTTGCATCTAATAACGGTACTTGATCGGGATGGGTACTGGTAAGGGAATCAGGTAAACGATATTTTAAAACAAATGCTGCAATGCCATGTGCATTTAATAGTTTGGCACAATCGGTACCCTCCCAATCATAAGAAAGCCTTGCATAGCCTCCTCCAGGACAAATAATTACGGCTTGGCCAGTTGCACTTTTTTTATTGGGTAAAAATAATTCCAATTGGGGTATTTGTACCTTACTAATTCTTGTTACCTCAGTAACCTCTATTTTTTCTTGTTGAGCACTTTGGATGCTCATCGGAATTTTACCCTCAGGCCAAAGGTCTATTTTCAAATTTTGACTATAACATGTAGTCGACAATAAAAGCATCAAAAAAGCAAACCATTTTTTCATTATACAAGCATTAAGCAATTAAATTAGTAAAAATAACTGAAACGAATAATACGATTGTTTGAGTTTCAGGACACAACATGATGGCAACATATGATAAAATGTATAAATTACCTATCTAAGACTTTCGAAGTATAAACGATTGTAACATGAAAAGTATTTGGACACTTATTGCCGGTTGCTTATTTGTATTTTTTGCCTCAGCCCAAAAAATTAACCGATATGCGCTAGTCCAACGACACAATGTAAATATCAATAAATGGGATAGTCTTTCATCGTTAACTATTGGCAATGGGAAATTTGCCTTTACGGTGGATATTACCGGTTTACAATCATTTCCAGAACAGTATAAAAACGGGATCACCTTAGGTACACAATCCGACTGGGCTTGGCATTCCTTTAATAATATAGAAGCGCTTCAACCAGCAGCTGCTTTGAAAAATTACATATTCAATGGAAAGCAAAGTAGTTATATGGTGCAATGGAATGAGCCAGGTCTAAATAAAAAAGCATCCGACTGGTTTCGTCAAAACTTACACCGCTTACAATTAGGAAATGTAGGGTTTAGATTGATAAAAAAAGACGGATCCATTGCAACGATTTCCGATTTACAAAACGTACATCAAACATTAAATCTTTGGTTAGGTGAAATTCATTCTTCCTTTACAGTTGATAATGAAAGGGTTGAAGTCACTACTTTTTGTGATCAAAAATTGGACCAGGTTCAAGTTCAGGTAAAATCCGATTTAATAAAACAAGGCCGATTACAAATGCAAATAAAGTTGCCTTATCCAACAGGTGGGTGGAGTGATGACGGTGTTTTATATCAGCCGCAAAATCACAGTTCTTCCATCGCTAATCAAAATGAGAATGGGGCAAGTATTCAACATGTGTTAGATGCTACCAAATATTTTATCAATGTAAATTGGTCAAGTAAAGCATCCGTTTCAAATTCAAGCGCACATGAATTTATTATTACCCCATCAAAAGCAAATACTAATTGGAACTGTTCAATTTTATTTGATCCTCAACAAAAAAATATTGGCAACCATTATGCAGCATCAAAAACGGCGAATCAAATAGCTTGGAAAAAGTATTGGGAACAAGGAGGGGCAATTGACTTTTCAGGTTCAACTGATGCAAGGGCTTTTGAAATAGAACGAAGAGTAGTGCTGTCTCAATATTTAATGCATACGCAAGAGGCAGGATTTTTTCCTCCACAGGAAACGGGTTTAACAAATAACAGTTGGTATGGTAAGCCACATTTGGAAATGACATGGTGGCATTTAGCGCATTATGGCTTATGGAATAAATCAGCACCCATTGAAAATATTTTGAACTGGTATGAATCAGTTTCAGCAAAAGCTATTGAAATTGCAAAAAGACAAGGGTTTAATGGAGCTAGATGGCAAAAAATGACCGATAATCAAGGTGCTGAAGTCCCTTCATCGGTGGGTGCTTTTTTGATTTGGCAACAACCACACCCCATTTATTTTGCCGAACAATTATATCGCGCTAATCCCAGTAAAGAAGTGTTGGAGAAGTACAAAAATTTAATTTTTTTGACTGCAAATTTTATGCAGTCATTTGCCACCTGGGATAGTGCCACTAAAAATTTTAATTTAGGGAAAGGAGTCATTCCTGCACAAGAAAGATTCAAGCCCGATGAAACATTTAATCCAACCTATGAGTTGGTTTATTGGAAATGGGCATTGCAGGTTGCACAACAATGGCGCTTAAGATTAGGCATGTCAAAAAATATTCAATGGCAAAATGTGATTGATCATTTAGCGCCTTTACCAACTTTAGATCAAAAATATTTATTTAGTCAAAATGCAACTGCATCTTTCATAGACCCTAAATTAAGAACTGATCATCCCTCCGTATTAGCTGCGTTGGGCGTGATGCCAATGACTGGTCAGGTCAACAAAACCACCATGGACTCCACCTTTAATTGGATTTGGGATAATTGGGATTGGAAGGATACCTGGGGATGGGATTTTCCAATGGTGGCCATGACGGCAACAAGATTAGGAAAACCAGAATTAGCGATACAGTCATTATTAATGCCCATTAAAACAAATACCTATTTGCCAAACGGTCATAATTATCAAGATGCTAGGCTAAGATTATATTTGCCTGGTAATGGAGGTTTATTAACGGCAGTATCAATGATGGTGGCAGGATATGATGGCGAAAATAAAAGTATGCCAGGAATCCCAAAAAATGGGAAATGGAAAGTCCGTTACGAAGGATTAAATAAAATGCCATAATCGCTAAAAAAAATAATTAAGTGCTTAAATTGTAATAGTAAAAATTGCATCATTATTAAGATAAAAATGTGGGTATGAAAAAATGGATTTTATGGGGAATAGGACTTATAACAATTGTGCAAATACAAGCACAATCTTTGCCATCTAAAAATAAAATATTGTCATCGATGCAATTAGCCAATCAATATTTTATGGACAAATGGCCCGATGCAGGTAAAACCATTATTACTAACAAAGAGCGTAAAAGTACTATTTGGACTCGCTCCGTTTACTATGAAGGTCTAATGGCTTTACATACCATTGATCCCCAATCAACCTATTATGATTATGCCGTGCAATGGGGTGAAAAACACAATTGGGAATTAGCATGGGGTGCTACATCACTTCATGCCGATAATCATTGTGCGGGTCAAACATATATTGATTTGTATTTGATAGATAAAAAAGAAGAAAGAATCAGAGATATCAAAGCGTCTATAGACATGATGGTAAAAGCGGATAAAAAAGACGATTGGTCATGGGTGGATGCTTTACAAATGGCCATGCCAGTGTTTACTAAATTAGGCGTAATTTATAATGACACGAATTACTTTAGAAAAATGTATGAACTATATTCATTTTCTAAAAATCAACACGGTGGCAATGGTTTATATAATCGTGATGAGCATTTATGGTGGAGGGACAAAGATTTTGTACCCCCCTATAAAGAACCCAATGGGAAAAATTGTTATTGGAGCAGGGGTAACGGTTGGGCATTTGCAGCATTGGTAAGAACTTTAAGTTTGTTGCCAAAATCTGATCCACATTATGCCGAGTACCTTCAGGACTATAAGGATATGGCAGAAGCCATATTGCCATTACAAAGAACAGATGGATTTTGGAATGTGAGTTTAATGGATCCAAATCATTTTGGAGGAAAGGAGACATCGGGGACCGCCTTATTTACTTATGGATTTGCATGGGGTATCAACCAAGGTATTTTAGATAAGAAAAAATATACACCTGCTATAACAAAGGCATGGAATGGTATGTCCACTCAAGCCTTGCATGCTAATGGAAAGTTAGGCTATGTGCAAGGCACTGGAAAAGAGCCAAAGGATGGGCAACCTGTTACTTATGATAGTGTTCCCGATTTTGAGGATTACGGATTAGGTGCTGTTTTATTAGCAGGCACTGAAATTTACAAATTGAAGTAAGTAGCCAAATTAACTTTGAAATATTAAATCATAACATTTCGATCTATTTTTTAAAACAACCCTATGAAAAAACTAATAACGGTAATGGCACTATTTATAGTTGCCAATGTTTTTGCTCAAAATGCAATTGTTATCAATGCTGATTTGGGCAAGGATAAAATCAATAAAAATATTTACGGTCATTTTGCTGAACATTTAGGCAACTGTATTTATAATGGTTTTTATGTAGGTGATACTAATAAAATAATTCCTAATTCCAATGGCGTTAGAAACGATTTAATTAAAGCGCTAAAAGAATTAAAAGTACCGGTTTTACGTTGGCCAGGTGGATGTTTTGCTGACACCTATCAATGGAAAGACGGCGTGGGTCCTAAAGACAAGCGACCCTCCATAATAAACAGATGGTGGGGCGGTGTAACTGAGGATAATAGTTTTGGTACACACGACTTTTTAAATATGTGTGAACTCATGGGAGCGGATCCTTATTTAGCTGCTAATGTAGGAAGTGGTACCGTGCAAAATTTAATTGACTGGACACAATACGTAAATGGCAAACAAGGTACAAGTCCAATGAGTAAATGGAGGGTTGAAAATGGAAGAGACAATCCTTGGAATGTAAAAATTTGGGGCGTAGGTAATGAAGCATGGGGTTGTGGTGGAAATATGAAACCTGAATATTATGCTAATATTTATCGTCAATATTCCACTTTTATGGGTGACTGGACCAATGGGGAACATTTATTCAGAGTCGCATCAGGAAGTAATGGAAGTGATTACAATTGGACCGAAGTTTTAATGCGTGATATTCCACATAACCTAATGGAAGGAATTGCTTTGCATCACTATTCAGTGATTGATTGGAATGCAAAAGGTCCTGCTACAGGTTTTGATGAAAAGCAATATTTCACGATTCTTAGAAATGCTTTGCAAATGAATGAATTGGTGACCAGGCATTCAACTATCATGGATAAATACGATCCAAAGAAAAAAGTAGCTTTAGTAGTAGACGAATGGGGTGGCTGGTATGATGTAGAGCCAGGAACGAATCCAGGTTTTTTATACCAACAAAATACCATTCGTGATGCTATGATTGCAGGGGTTACTTTAAATATTTTTAATAATCATTGTGATCGTGTAAAAATGGCCAACTTAGCTCAAATCGTAAATGTTTTACAATCCGTGATATTAACAAAGGGAACAGCCATTATTAAAACCCCAACTTATCATGTGATGGAAATGTACAACGTGCATCAGGATGCAACCATGTTACCTTTGAATATCAAAACAAATGAATACGTTTTTGGCAATGAAAAATTGCCAGCTGTTTCTGCTTCTGCTTCAAAAGATTCACTTGGTGTTACCCATATTAGTTTGGTAAACATTGATCCAGCTAAAGCGCAGGACATTGCATTAGAAATGCGTGGTGATAAATATACAACGGTAACAGGTAGAATTTTAAGTTCTAATAAAGTACAGGATTATAACTCTTTTGAAAATCCTGATGCGATTAAACCAGTTGTATTTAATGGCGCCAAAATGAATAATAATAAGTTGACGATTCAATTGCCTCCTAACGCTGTGGTGGTATTAACCTTAAAATAATTCAACTTGCGTTATTTTCTTATCATTTCATTTTTGGTATTAACTAGTTTTATAAATGCTCAAAACATTTCACTAGCAGGCGCATGGCGTTTTAGTTTAGATAAAAATGATGTAGGGGTAAAAGAAAATTGGCAAAATAAAATTTTACCATCTTCAGTTAAACTACCGGGGTCCTTGCTTGAAAATAATATTGGCGATAAAGTAACACTTCAAACAAAATGGACAGGCAGTATTTATGACAGTTCATGGTATTTCAATCCAAAGTTCGCCAAATATCGTACTCCTGATAATTTGAAATTTCCTTTTTGGTTGACACCTAAATATTATTATGTCGGAGCTGCCTGGTATCAAAAAGAAATTATCATTCCAGCGTACACCCAAAAAAAACATTTTGTTCTTTATTTAGAAAGATGCCATACCGAAACCACCTTATGGGTGGACGGGCAACTTATTGGAATGCAAAATTCATTGGTTGCTCCTCATGAATACGCATTAGGCACTTCATTAAAACCGGGTAAACACACGATCACTATTCGCATTGACAATCGTATGAAGGATATTAATGTTGGGCCTGACAGCCATAGTATCACCGATCATACACAAGGAAACTGGAATGGCATAATCGGTAAAATGGAATTACAAGTGCATGCTATTTCATATGCACATCAAGTGCAGGTATATCCATTGTTTGATGAACATAAGGCAAAAGTGGATATTCAATTAGCAGGTGAAGTTGATCAAGTTAGCAGTATACAAATTGTGGCTATAAGTTTTAATAGCAAGCAACAACATAAAGCAGCGGCTTTTAATTACTTGACAAGTTCAAATAGCAATAGCAAAGGTGAAATTAGTATTACTTATGATATGGGTGCGGAGTTTATACCCTGGAGTGAGTTTAATCCAGCGCTTTATAAACTTCAGGTAACCATTAAAAATAAAGATGGATCATCAGATATGAATGAAATCAAATTTGGAATGCGCAAGTTTGAAGTAAGGGGAAAACAATTTGCTATTAATCATCAAACTATATTTTTACGTGGCACGGTTGAGAATGCAGTATTCCCATTAACAGGTTATCCAAGTATGCAGGTAAATGATTGGGTGCGCATTTTCAATAAATGTAAAGCTTATGGGTTAAATCATATGCGTTTCCATTCCTATTGTCCACCAGCTGCTGCATTTGAAGCGGCGGATTTAGTTGGATTTTATTTGCAACCCGAAGGTCCAAGTTGGGCCAATCATGGCGTTTCCTTAGGTGATGGATTGCCTATTGACAATTATATTTATGAGGAGACCCTTAAGATGGAAAAATATTATGGCAACTCACCATCCTATACCATGTTGGCTTATGGAAATGAACCTAAGGGTGGCAAACAGGTGGAATACTTAACAAAGTTTATTCATTATTGGAAAAATAGGGATGCCAGAAGAGTTTATACAGGCGCATCTGTTGGAATGAGTTGGCCCCTTGTACCCGACAATGAATTCATGATAAAATCAGGAGCTAGAAATTTAGCATGGAATAAAATACCTGAAACCAATTCGGATTATGCGCCCGCAATTAGTGCTTTTAGTATGCCCTATGTTGCACATGAAATGGGACAATGGTGTGTGATGCCGAACTACAAGGAAATTAAAAAATATACAGGGGGGTATCAACCAAAAAATTTGGAATTATTTAGAGCAGATTTGCAAGATGCAGGTATGGGTGATCAGGCGGAAATATTTTTAAACGCTTCGGGTAAGTTGCAAGTGTTGAGTTATAAAAATGAAATTGAAAAGTCATTACGAACTCCTTTAAATGGAGGCTTTCAATTATTGTCACTTAATGATTATCCTGGTCAAGGAACTGCATTAGTTGGAGTCTTGGATGCATTTTGGGATGAGAAAGGGTATGTTGATTCAAAAATATTTTCTCGTTTTTGTAATTATACAGTGCCTTTGATGCGCACCGATAAGTTTGTTTACACCAACAACGAAACATTGAAAGCAAATATTGAAATTTTTCATTACGGCATTAATGACATTAAAGCAGGTGTGGTAAGTTGGCGACTTCGACGTAATAATGGTGTAGTTATTGCAAAAGGTCAATTCGCAGCACAACTCATTAAAACAGGTCAAAATACAAATATTGGCCAAATCAATATTTCCTTAAATAACATGATTGAAGCTACACAATGTGTGCTGGAGGTTGGCATTGATAATACCGCTTTTGAAAATGATTGGAATTTTTGGATTTATCCTCAACAATCGTCTTTAACTAATAATACTGTTTTATATGCTAATGAAATAAATGACAAAGTTGTTAGCACTTTAGCTGCTGGCGGTAAGGTATTTTTAAACCTACATCAAAAAATTATTAAGGGTAAAGAAGTTGTTCAAAATTTATTACCTGTTTTTTGGAATACTTCATGGTTTAAAATGCGTCCTCCACATACTTTAGGTTTTACCCTTGACCCTAAGCATCCGGCATTTGCAAACTTTCCAACACAAAACCACAGTGATATACAATGGTGGGATATTATAAATAATTCACAGGTTATGCATTTAGAGGACTTTGATAAATCTTATCGACCATTAGTGCAGCCAATTGATACTTGGTTTATGAATCGACGATTGTCCATGCTCATGGAAGTAAAAGTAGGCAATGGAACAATGATTATAACGAGTGCAAATATTTCAGATACAGCAAGTGGACTCGCTGCTAAACAATTGTATCACAGTTTAGTAAAGTATATGAATAGTGATGCATTTCAGCCTAAGTATAAAGTAGCATTAAAACAAATTGATGATTTAACTAGGTTGCCGTCTAAATATGTTTTTAATGCCTATACAAATGCATCCCCTGATGAACTAAAGCCAAAGCAAATTATAAATAAACAATAATAAAAAAATAAATATACTCCACATGAATAAAATGCTCGTTCTTATTTGCTTATTTGCTTTTACATTAAATGTAAACGCTCAACAAGCTAATGTCAGACCTTCGTATAAACCTAATATCTTAGTGGCAAAGGATGGATCAGGGGATTATACTACTATTCAAGAAGCCATTGATGCAGTAAGAGCATATACGCCTACACCAGTAACCATTCGAATAAAAAATGGTTTTTATCATGAAAAGGTAACCATTCCAGCATGGGTTGGAAATCTAACAATTATTGGGGAAAGCAAGGAAAAAACAATAGTCAGTTTCGAGGATTATGCGGGTAAGTTTTTTTCATCCGATACGGTAAATAATAAAAATAAACATACCACTTTCACTTCAGCAACTTGGTTTGTTTATGGAAATGATATTACCATGGAAAATATGACCATCAAAAATGAGGCAGGAAGAGTAGGTCAAGCATTAGCCTTGCATGTAAATGGAAGCAGATTCATTTTAAGAAATTGTAACTTAATAGGCAATCAGGATACTTTATTTGCAACCAACGATGAGAGTAAGCAATTTTATGATCATTGTTATATTGAAGGCACCACCGATTTTATTTTTGGAAGCGCTACAGCAGTATTTAAAAATTGCACGATTAAATCTTTAACCAATTCATATATCACAGCAGCATCAACTATGCCGCATCAACAATTTGGATATGTTTTTATGGACTGCGATTTGATTGCGAGTGAAGAATGTACAAAAGAATATTTGGGTCGACCTTGGCGCGCGCATGCAAAAACTGTTTTCATAAGATGCAATTTAGGAAAACACATCACACCTGCCGGTTGGCATAATTGGGACAACGCTAGTAATGAGCAAACAGCTTACTATGCCGAGTTTCAGTCTAAAGGTCAAGGGGCAAACACAGCTGAAAGAGTCAAATGGTCGCATCAGTTGACTGATGCTGAAGCAAGCGTTTATACTTTAGAAAATATTTTTGGTGATTGGCATCCATTAAATTAATTGGCTTATATATATTTACACTTTCTTTGTTTATTCATGTTCCAAAAAAACAAACGCATATGAAAAAGTTATTGGTATTATTTGTACTTATATTGGGTAGTGCTCAATGGGTAAGTGCTCAAGATAAAAAAGTTGCTGATGTTGAAAAGTCAATTAATCGTTTAGTGGCTGCTATGATTAGTGGCGATAGAGCTGCATTAAATGAAAGCGTATCAGATAGTTTAAGTTATGGACATTCAGGTGGACACGTGGAAGGTAAACAAGAGTTTGTAGAAAAATTAGCGTCAGGCAAATCAGATTTCGTAAGTATTAATATTTCAGAGCAAACAATAAGTTTAAATGGAAGCACGGCAATTGTTAGACATAATTTAGATGCTCAAACAAACGATGGAGGAAAGCCTGCAACTGTTAAACTTAAAATTTTATTGGTTTTTGCTAAAGAAAGTGGTGATTGGAAATTGTTAGCAAGACAAGCTGTAAAATCTAACTAAATAATTGATTCAAAAATTTTTAAAACCGAGGGTTTATTTTTTAGAGGGGACCGATGAATCTCTTTCAATTAAATTAGAAGTTAGTACCACCGTTTCAAAATCAGTTATTGGCCTTTTACTTTCAATCATTTTAATGAGTAAATCGGCTGCTGTGCGACCCATTTCATAAGCGGGTTGGCGTAATACCGACAAGGAAGGCGTTAATAAATCGGTTAAGTCCAAATTGCTAAATCCGATTAGGCCCAATTGTTTTGGAATATGAATGTGATTTTGTTGACAATAACGCATCACATTGGTTGTAAGGCGGTCTGAGCATGCAACAAGTGCGTCTGGCTTATTTTTTTGTTTCATCAAATTAGCCATCGCCTCATAAATTTCTTCTGCGATTACACCACCATGCGCTATGTACTGAATATTTGATTCATGTATGGGTAGGTTATGCTTTTGTAAAGCCTCTATATAGCCTTTTACCCTTTCTTTTGTTATTGATAAATGCGAAGCACTTGCTACACATGCAATATTCTTAAATCCTTTATTGATTAAATGTGCAGTTCCATCAAATGCAGCTTTTGCGTTATCGACTATCACTTTATGAATTCCATCAAAGTCAACCACACAATCAAAGCTTACCATCGGCATGGATCGCTCATATAATTTTTTAATATGATCGAAATTGGAGGTTTGGGCGGATACAGATAAAAGTATGCCGTCTACACTTCTGGAAGCAAGGTATTGAAGTGCCGAGTCCTCTCTTTCGAATTGTTCCTTGTTTTGGGCTATAATTACATTGTATCCCTTTTCATGGGCGATGGATTCAATGCCGTTAATGGCTTGTGAAAAAAAGCTATTTGCAATTTCACCCACTAATACGCCAATTGAGCTACTTCTTTTCTCCTTTAAACTTAAAGCAATTGGGTTGGGACTGTAATTATTTTCCTTGGCATATTTTATGACAATTTCCTTAGTTTTTGGACTTATTTCATAGCTATCTCTAAGAGCACGGCTCACCGTAGACGTGGAAAGACCAAGGGCTTTCGCAATGTCTTTTATAGTGATGGCTTCAAAACGCATAACTTAATTAATTATAATGTGAAGTTAGGGAATTTGGCCCATTTCAACCGAAATCGTTTGCGTAAAAAATAAGCTTTTTTAACCGCCAAATCCGGCTCGTAGGTTGCATTTTGAGTATATTTAACAACCTATGAAACGACTGCTAAATACACTAATGTGCATTGCCATTGCCATTGCAGGTCATGCACAAAACACACCCAATTTTACAATTGCAAAAACGTCCTTTAAAAAAGACACTATTTCAATTGCATCAACCGGCGCTCAATCGAACGGCGATTTTGTAAATACAATTGCCATTAACAATGCTATTATTAAAATGCATAATAAAGGAGGCGGCGTTGTTTTAATCCCAAAAGGACAATGGTTAACGGGTCCAATTGTAATGCTTTCCAATGTTAATTTACATTTGACCAAAGGCGCTTTAGTGATTTTCACTGCCGACTTTGCGCAATACCCATTAGTTGTTTCTTCATTTGAAGGAGTAGAGGCGGCAAGATGTCAATCACCTATATCTGCTGAAAAGCAAACTAATATAGCCATTACAGGGGAAGGTATTTTTGATGGTAATGGACTGTATTGGAGACCTTTGAAAAAAGATAAATTATCAGCATCGGAATGGGATAGACATTTGAAAAAATTTGGCGGAGCATTAACAGAGGATAAAAAAACTTGGTATCCGTCTACTGCTGCAGTTGAAGCAGCTTCGCGTAAAGACATTGGTAAATTAGTGCCAGGAAAAACATTAAAAGACTTTGAGGGTATCAAAGACTTTTTACGTCCTAATATGTTAAGAATTAGCGAGTGTGAGAGAGTGCTTGTTGAAGGCGTGACTTTTCAAAATTCACCTGCTTGGACGACGCACTTTTTAATGAGTAAGGATTTAACTATTAAAGGGTTGATTGTAAAAAATCCATGGTGGGGTACCAATACAGACGCTATCGATTTAGAAAGTTGTTCTAATGCAATTTTAGAAGATTGCGTTTTTGATACTGGCGATGATGGCATCACTATTAAAAGTGGCCGAGATGAGGATGGCAGAAAACGTGGCATGCCAACGCAAAATTTGATTGTTAAAAACTGTACTGTTTATCATGCACATGGCGGTTTTGTAGTGGGAAGTGAAATGAGTGGAGGAGCTAAAAATATTTATATTGACGGCTGTACTTTTATTGGTACTGATATTGGCCTTCGTTTTAAAACAACAAGAGGACGTGGTGGGGTCGTTGAAAACATTTATGCGAAAAATATTCGTATGAAGGATATTGTGGGAGAAGCCATATTGTTTGATATGTACTACAATGCAACCGATCCTATTAAATTAAATGGACAAGAAGATAAATTTGAAATTCAAAAATTCCCAGTAACAGAAGCGACTCCAATTTTCAGAAATTTTGATATTGAAAATGTAGTGGTAGATGGTGCGAGTAAAGCCCTTTTTGTGAGAGGTATTCCTGAAATGCAGGTTAAGAATGTTTCGATTAAGAATTCTTTTTTCAAAACAAGAGAGGGTATTTATTTAGAGGAAGCGGATGGCATCTCCATTCATCAATCTACCTTATTACATTCAGCTATAACACCGATGCTAAAAAAAGTGAATGCTGAAAATGTATCCATTGATACGGTTCAATTAAAAAAATTAATTCCAACTGTTTCTACAAGCTTAGCTGAAAAAATTGCTGCTACGGTGATGCAAATTTGGCCTGATTCTTTTGCTGTAAAACCTGGGCCTGGCGCTAGAGCTAGATGGAGTTATGATCAGGGCGTTATTTTAAAAGGTATTGAAGAGTTATGGTATGCAACAGGGGACCCTCAATATTTTAAATACATCCAACACAGTATGGATTATTATGTAAGAGAGGATGGGACAGTTTATGATTACAAACCTGATGAGTATAATATTGACCATTTAAATAATGGTAAACTTTTACTGACTTTATTTCAAATCACCGGAAAAGAAAAGTATAAAAAAGCATTGGATCAAATGCAAAATCAGTGGAAACTGCAGCCCCGAAATGAGTATGGGGGCTTATGGCATAAAAATATTTACCCACATCAAATGTGGCTAGATGGTTTGTATATGGGTGCTGCTTTTTATGCGCAGTTTGCAAGCGTGTTTCATGATACAAGCTTGTATGATGAAATTACAAGACAATTTGCTTTATGCGAACAATATACAAGAGATGCAAAAACGGGTTTATTGTTTCATGCATGGGATGCCAAAAAAGTACAAAAGTGGGCGGATCCTGAAACAGGCAAGTCACCTCATATTTGGGGTAGGGCCATGGGTTGGTATGGTATGGCATTAGTGGATGCCTTGGATTACTATCCCATAAATCATCCAGGTAGAGATACTTTAATTCAAATTTTAAATAGATACGCTACTGCGATTGTGAAAGTGCAAAACAGTAATGGTTTATGGTATGATATCATTGATGCACCAAATGATCCTCGAAATTATTTCGAATCATCGGCTTCTGCAATGATTGGCAGGGTGTTATTTAAAGCAGTAAAAAATGGCTATTTGAATAGTGTATATTTGCAAAACGCGCAAAAAGCATTTACTGGTTTAGTTGCATTGAGTGTAAAAGATAATAACGGTGAAATTGCTTTGAATAATACCGTGTCGGTTTCAGGTTTAGGAGGTAATCCATATCGAGATGGTAGTCTGGATTATTATTTCAAAGAACCTATTGTGGTAAATGATCCAAAAGGAATTGGGGCATTACTACAATTTGCTGTACAAGCTTTCACCATTGAAAAATTAAATACTAAAGCAAGTCCTATTGTAACCCTAGATGCTTTTTATAATAATGAATTTAAAAAAGATGCTAATGGAAATGATTATCGTTGGCATTATTCATGGGAGGAAGTTGGAAATAGTGGCAACGCTTGCTTAGGGCAGCAATTTATTGACAGAGGTGCTAAATTAAGAACCTTGACTTCGGCTCCGACTGCAGCTAATTTAAAAAACACACAAGTATATATCATCATTGATGCAGATCATGTAAAAGACAATCCAGCTCCAAACTACATGAATGTGAAGGATGCCAATGAAATTGCATCATGGGTAAATCAAGGTGGTACCTTATTAGTCATGACCAATGACAGTTCCAATTCGGATTTAGAACATATGAATATTTTACTTGAAAAATTTGGCGTAACAGCAACCAATCAATCAGTAAATATGGTAAAAAATAATGCTTTTGAAATGGGGAATGTATTTGCCGAAAAGGGTAATGGTGTTTTTTCAGAAAATATTAAAATGCATTTAAAAGAAGTAAGTGCTTTGCAAGTAAAGGCGCCTGCAGTAACCGTAGCCACCAATGGAACAGTGCCAGTGATTGCAAAAGCGAATTATGGAAAAGGAAAAGTAATCATTGTCGGAGATCCATGGTTGTATAATGAATATTTAGATGGAAGAAAGTTGCCTAAGCAATATCAAAACTTTCAAGCTGCACAAGAATTAGTTAATTGGTTATTAAAATAATTATAGAAGTATAAAATGAGTAAGTTGTTGTTAAATAAAAATATTGCAGTAGAAAAAGGCATTTATAAGTCTTTACCTGAAAAAGTATTACAATTTGGCACGGGTGTATTGCTTAGGGGCCTGCCTGATTTTTTCATTCACAAAGCCAATGAGCAAGGGGTATTTAATGGAACTGTTGTCATTGTTAAATCAACCGCTCAAGGTGGTGTAGGAGAGTTTACGGCACAGGATAATTTATTTACCCATTGCACAAGAGGCGTTTATAAAGGGAGTTTAGTAAACGATGCGTTTATAAACACTTCCATTAGCAGGGTAATAGAGGCAAAAGCTTCCTGGAATACTTTATTGGAATTAGCCATTTCCGAAAACATTGAAGTTATTATTTCGAATACAACGGAGGCAGGATTGATATTAGATAAGGAGGACAGCTTAGGCCCAGAAGCACCTAATTCTTTTCCTGCAAAATTATTAGCATTATTATATGCTAGGTATAATCACTTTAATGGTGACCCCTCAAAAGGTTGGGTAATTTTACCAACTGAGCTTATTCCTGATAATGCCATTTTATTAAAGTCTATTATAAAAGAGCTCATTCAAATTCATCAATTGCCTCAAGCATTTGTCAATTGGTTGGATGAAGCCAATGAGTTTTGCAATACTTTGGTGGATAGAATTGTGCCAGGAAAATTAAATGAAAAAGAAACCCAAGAGTTGCAAGAAAAGTTGGGTTATGAGGATAAATTATTAATTAGCAGTGAGCCTTTTGCATTATGGGCTATTGAATCTAACAAACCTGCTACAATTGCTAAAATTTCGTTTACAACAATTGATGAAAGAGTAGTAGTGGCTCCTGCCATTGTTAAGTTTAGAGAATTAAAATTAAGGTTACTAAATGGTACACATACTTTTTGTTGCGCTGTAGCTATCATGGCAGGTTTTGAAACAGTCATACAAGCTATGGAAAATAAAGCGTTCAAAGCTTTTATTACTAGTTTGGCTTTAGAAGAAATTGCACCTTGTGTTGTTGGTGGGAACATTTCGGATGCCGATGCGCAAACTTTTGCGAATAGTGTGTTAGAAAGGTTTGCCAATCCGTTCATTGAACATAAGTGGATTAGTATAGCGTTGAATTTTGAGGAAAAAATGAAAATGCGCAATCAGTTTTTAATGGAAAAGTTTGCAACTATTTCAACTACTACTTCTGAAAGAATGAGTTTGGGGTTTGCAGCATTTGCATTGTACATGAACAAGGAACATAATAGGCAAATTAATACGGCTGATTTTTGTGCGAATACCCAATTTATTGAAAAGGTGGAGGCATGGAAAGTAAAGATTAATTCAGACGGAATGAAAACTATATTGGGAATATGAAAAAAAACGTATTAAAAATTAATCCAAAAGATAATGTATGGGTAGCCTTGCAAAATATAGTAAAGGGTACACAAGTATCCATTGGGGATGAACAAGTAACTGTTTTAGAAGATATTACTGCTAAACACAAAATTTATCCTACTGATTTTAAAAAAGGGGATGCTATTTTTATGTATGGCGTATTGGTGGGAAAGTTAACCATGGACGTAGCGGCAGGAACCCGTATGTCAACCGAAAATTTACACCATGCAGCGGAACCATATACATTTCAACCCTATAATTATAGCTGGCAAGCGCCTGATGTAAGTGCCTATATTGGTCGAACTTTTAATGGGTATCACCGAGCGGATGGTCGTGTAGGAACCGCAAATTATTGGTTATTTGTACCGACTGTTTTTTGTGAAAACAGAAATTTAGATGTTATCAAGGAAGCCTTACATAATGAATTAGGCTATGCAGTATCCAATAAATATAAAAACTACACGCGTCAATTATTAGATGCTTATCAAGAGGGAAAAGATATTTCGTTGCCAATAGATTTATCGGCAACTGAAAAACAAAATCGTGTATTTGAAAATATTGATGGTATTAAATTTTTAAATCATCAAGGAGGTTGTGGAGGTATCCGACAAGACGCGGCAGTATTAAGTAAATTACTAGCTGCCTATGCGGATCATCCAAATGTAGCGGGCATTACTGTTTTAAGTTTAGGTTGTCAAAATTTGCAACTTTCTGATTTTGAAAATGATATTAAAGCAAGAAATCCAAATTTCAATAAACCTTTATTTATTTTCGAACAACAACAATCCAAAAGTGAACCTGAATTATTAGCCGATGCTATTCAGGCTACCTTTAAAGGATTGGTAGAAGCGAATAAATTAAAAAGAGCGCCAGCGCCCTTAAGTAAATTTTGTTTAGGGGTAAAGTGTGGAGGTAGCGACGGCTTTAGTGGTATTTCAGCTAATCCTGCGGTTGGTTATTGTGCTGATTTAGTAGTGGCTTTGGGAGGACAGGTATTACTCGCTGAATTTCCTGAGTTATGTGGCGTTGAACAAGAATTAATCACAAGAACCATTGACCCAGCCGCTGCTCATAAATTCATTCAATTAATGACTGCCTATAGTGATTCAGCTTTAAAAGCGGGATCAGGTTTTCACATGAATCCTTCACCAGGAAATATTAAGGACGGCTTAATTACGGATGCGATTAAATCGGCAGGTGCTGCAAAAAAAGGAGGCAATGCGCCAATCGTTGATGTACTGGATTATACTGAACCTGCTGTTAAACCAGGGTTGCATTTAGTATGCACACCTGGAAATGATGTAGAAGCAACGACTGGAAAAGCCGGATCGGGAGCTACGTTAATTTTATTTACAACAGGCTTAGGTACACCAACAGGGAATCCGGTTTGTCCTACCATTAAAGTGGCAAGCAATTCGGCATTGGCTAAGCGTATGGCTGACATTATTGATATTGACACGGGTCCAGTTATTGAAGGTGAAAAAACCATCGAACAAATGGGCGCCGAAATTTTAGAATATTGCATTAAAGCTGCAAGTGGTGAAGTAACCCCAAAGGCAGTATTATTAAATCAAGATGATTTTATTCCATGGAAGCGTGGGGTGAGTCTGTAAACAAGTTTTTCTATGAAATCTTTTTTAGATCAAAATTTTTTATTGAGTAACAAAACGGCTGAAAAATTATACCATGATTTTGCTGTTAAAATGCCTTTGATTGATTATCACTGTCATTTGTCACCTGAACAAATTGCCAACAATATCCAGTTTAAAAATTTAACGGATGCTTGGTTAGCGGGCGATCATTATAAATGGCGTGCCATGAGAACGAATGGGGTGGAGGAAGCATATTGCACTGGCAATAAATCAGATGAAGAAAAGTTCATGAAGTGGGCAGAAACAGTTCCTTATACTATGCGAAATCCATTGTATCATTGGACGCACTTGGAACTACAACGTTATTTTGATGTGCATGAAGTCTTAAATCCTAGCTCAGCAAAAAAAATATATGATAAAGCCTCAGCGCAATTGCAAACAGCTGATTATTCGACACAAGGAATGATCAAAAAAATGAATGTACGTGTTATATGTACTACCGACGATCCTATTGATTCTTTAGAATATCACAAGCAAATTGCAGCTTCAGGTTTTGAAGTGAAAGTATTCCCTGCTTTTAGACCTGACAAAGCCATGGAAGTGAGTAATGCTAAAAATTTCGTCGACTATATTGGAAAATTAGCTACTGCAAGTGGCTTGACAATTAAAAACTTTGATGATTATTTAGCGGCGTTACAAAATAGACACGACTTTTTTGCAAGCATGGGTTGCAATGTTAGTGATCATGGGTTAGAAGAAATTTATGCAGATGATTTTACAACAGCTGAAATTGTTGCCATATTTGATAAGGTAAGTGCTGGTCATGAAATTAATTTAACTGATCAACGTAAGTTTAAGTCTTGTATGTTATTGTTATTTGCAGAATGGGATTGGAAAAAAGGATGGATTCAGCAATATCATTTAGGCGCTTTGAGAAATAATAATACAAGGATGCTTAAATTGTTAGGTCCTGATACTGGATGGGATAGTATTGGTGATTTTTCGCAAGCAGCCGCATTGTCTAAATTTTTGAATAAGTTAGACACAAATGACAAATTAACTAAAACCATCATTTACAATTTAAATCCTGCTGATAATGAATTAATGGCTACGATGATTGGCAACTTTAATGATGGTTCGGTTGCTGGTAAAATACAATTTGGTTCGGGATGGTGGTTCTTGGATCAAAAAGATGGTATGGAGAGACAAATAAATGCATTAAGCAATATGGGTTTGTTAAGCCGATTTGTGGGAATGTTAACTGATTCAAGAAGTTTCTTATCTTACCCAAGACATGAATATTTTAGAAGAATTCTTTGTAATATTTTAGGTAAAGAAATTGAAAATGGGGAATTGCCAAATGACATTGATTGGATTGGCAATATGGTACAAGATATTTGCTTTAATAATGCAAATGAATATTTTGGTTGGAAAGCAAGTAAATAAATAATGACATGAGTATTTTAAATAATTTTAGTCTTGAAGGAAAAACAGCATTGGTAACAGGCTGTAATAAAGGAATTGGTTTTGCGATGGCACAAGGCTTAGCCGAGGCGGGCGCGAATATCATTGGTGTTTCAAGTGGAGGTGATTTTGCCGATATTGAAGCATCGGTTAAAAAAATTGGTAAATCATTTTCATATCATCAAGTGGACTTAGGTGATCGTGATGCATTGTACCAATTTATACAATCCATACAAAATCAGCACATCGATATTTTAGTAAATAATGCGGGCATTATTATGCGAAATCCTGCTGCTGAACATTCCGACGAATTTTGGGACAAAGTAATTTCTATCAATTTAGATGCGCAATTTATTTTAGCTCGTGAAATGGGCAAAAAAATGATTGCACAAGGAAAAGGTAAAATCATTTTTACATGTTCTTTATTGAGTTTCCAAGGAGGCATTAATGTGCCAGGTTATACCGCTGCAAAATCGGCAGTAGCCGGCTTGGTTAAAGCATTGGCCAATGAATGGGCTTCAAAAGGGGTAAATGTAAATGGAATCGCGCCAGGTTATATTGAAACCGATAATACCAAAGCATTGAGAGAGGATGTAGAAAGAAATAAATCTATCTTAAGCAGAATTCCAGCTGCTAGATGGGGACAGCCCGAGGATTTCAAAGGGCCAACGGTATTTTTAGCATCGGATGCATCCAATTATGTTCATGGAGAAATACTAGTAGTCGATGGAGGATGGATGGGACGATAAATAATAAACAAGATAAAAAATTTAGCGCCGAATAAACAAATAAATATGAAAGTAAGATTTGCAAATAGCCCAGGTGAAACCAGGGCAATGAATACACAAACATTAAGAGATAATTTTTTAATAAATGATTTGTTTTCTAAGGATCAAATTAATTTAACTTATTCTCATTATGATAGAATGATTGTAGGAGGCGCACAGCCAGTAGATAAAACTATTTCTTTACAAAATCCTGAAGAATTAAAAGCTAACTTTTTTTTAGAGCGACGCGAAATGGGTGTCATTAATGTAGGTGGCGCAGGTGTTGTGATTGCCGATGGGA
>JACCDH010373329.1_pt1 | contig 34936 bp, 29 predicted proteins | sample 7442481 | NCBI WGS metagenome assembly JACCDH01 (sample SAMN15323433, study PRJNA562643) | freshwater metagenome | isolation source: river surface water | place: USA:Blue River Watershed | collected 2017-08-15
GTTGCATTAGAGGAGTTTCTGAACTTGATTTTGCCATGGGTGACAAACCTACATAATTTTTTAATATTTGAAAAGCTTACTTTTGCACTATGCGTAAATTAAGCATGGAAGAATTGGGGAGAAAGTCGGTAGATGACTTTAAGTTGGCAGCCAAAAAGCCCTATGTGGTGGTGATGGATAACATCCGTAGTATGCACAATGTGGGCAGTGTATTTAGGACTGCTGATGCTTTTTTGATCAGTGGAATTTGCCTTTGTGGTTTTACACCTCAACCTCCACACCGTGATATCCATAAAACAGCTTTGGGTGCTACAGAATCTGTGGATTGGATGTTTTATGAAACAACAGAAGCGGCAGTGACAGCATTGAAAAAAAAAGGATATAAAGTGCTTGCAATTGAACAGACAGAGGGAAGTATACGCTTAGATCAATACAAACACGATGTTCAACCTACAGCATTCGTATTTGGAAATGAAGTGGATGGGGTCGATGATAATGTGCTAGCATTATGTGATGGGGTGATTGAAATCCCTCAATGGGGCATGAAACATTCATTGAACATTTCTGTTGCAGCAGCTGTTGTATTATGGGAATTTGTCCGTAAGGAGTCCAAGCAAATTGAATTGAATGAGCACATTTAAAAATTATTTGAGTTTAGTGAAGTTTTCGCATACCATTTTTGCGATGCCATTTGCATTGATTGGTTTTATGCTCGGCATTGCAGAATTGAAATTTTCTAATGTATCAATTGAAATATCAGGTATTTTAGTTCGTTTATTTTTGGTTCTATTTTGCATGGTGACTGCTCGATCAGCAGCTATGGCTTTCAATCGATATTTAGATCGTCATTTCGATCAGTTAAATCCGAGAACTGCAATTCGTGAAATTCCTGCAGGCATCATTAAGGCTGAGCGCGCATTGTACTTTGTGGGGATCAACTGCTTGCTATTTACAACTGCAACTTACTTTATCAATTCCATTTGCTTTTATTTGGCACCAGTAGCATTATTTGTCATATTGTTTTATAGCTATACAAAGCGTTTTACATATTTATGCCATTTGGTGCTTGGCATTGGCCTATCATTAGCGCCAATTGGGGCTTACCTTGCCGTGATAGGAAAATTTGATCTCCTTCCTTTATTATTTTCATTTGCTGTCGTTTTTTGGGTGAGTGGATTTGATATCATTTATGCATTACAAGATGCAGAATTTGATAAAACACAAGCATTGTATTCAATGCCAAGTCATTGGGGTGGTGAAAATGCTTTGAAAATTTCGAGGATATTTCATTTTTTTTCTGCGGGTTTTGTAGTAGCTGCATATTTCATTGGAACATTTCATTGGCTCTATTTAGTGGGGCTGCTCGTTTTTGTTGGAATGCTGGTTTATCAACAAAGTATTGTTCGTCCTCATGATTTATCCAAAGTGAATTTGGCATTTATGACTGCAAATGGTATTGCAAGTATTGTCTTTAGTATCTTTGTGATTGCATCAATTCTATTAACATTATAACAATGCATACTTGGCTAGAATTATTTGTATAGATTATGGAGGGAAACGATGTGGACTAGCTGTCACAGATCCTTTTCAGCTCATTGCCACCTCCTTGACGACAGTGGAGACTAAAAATTTATATCATTTTTTAGCAAATTATATTGCTAAGGAAGCCGTTGAGTTGATCTTGATAGGAGCGCCTTTAAATTTAGACGCATCGCCTACACATGCTACACCTTTGGTTGAAAAGGCAATTTTGGATTTAACAAAGCAATTCCCATCCATCCCTATACAAACCATTGATGAACGCTTTAGCTCAAAAACTGCCGTGAGGGCGATGATAGAAATGGGTATGAAGAAAAAAGAACGTCAAGTTAAGCAAAATATTGACTTAATTGCTGCCACCATCCTGCTTCAAGAATACCTGAATAACAAGGATTTGATGTAACTTTGCATTCATAATTGAATGACTATGACCTTACCAATTGTGGCTTATGGGGCTGCCGTATTAAGAAAAGTGAGTACACCAATCAATCAGGATTATCCAGATTTGAAGAAGCTCATCGAAGATATGTGGGAGACGATGTATGACAGCAACGGCGTCGGTCTTGCAGCACCGCAAATTAATCGTGCTATAAGATTATTCGTAATGGACAGTCAACAAATTTTTGAGAACGCTGAACCAGATGATGCAACATTTCCAGATGCGCCAGGTATAAAGCGCGTATTTATCAATGCAGAAATTATTGAATTAAGTGGCAAAGAGTGGGTTTACAATGAAGGTTGCTTGAGTATCCCCAAAATAAGAGAAGATGTGGTTAGACAAGAAAGGGTGACCCTCAAATACATGGACGAAAATTTTGTAGAAAAAGTGGAAACTTTTGATGGTATGACAGCTCGTATTATTCTGCATGAATATGACCATATCGAGGGCAAGCTTTTCATTGATTACATAAAGCCTTTGAAAAAGAAAATGCTACAGGGCAAATTAAATGATATTCATAAAGGGAAAGTAAGAGTAGATTATAAAATGACCAATATCAAATAATCATGCGCTCATTGCTGCTTTTAATTGGATGTTTGATGCTCGGCCAAATATGGGCTCAGGATACGAAATATGAGGTCGAAAATCAGCGCTTTACGTTGACCGAAGCCATTGTTAGAAATAATTTTGATTACAAGGATATTCTTGAAAAAATTAAGCGAGATACTAGTTTTTACAAAGCCTTCAAAACCTTAAGGACCATAGGTTATAGTTCATTGAATCATATAGAAATGTATGATAAGCATTTTAAAATGGAAGCATCTCTAGATAGTAGGACACGTCAAAATAAAATTGGGCCTTGCAGAACGATGGATGTTTTAGAAGAAAAAACTTTTGGTAATTTGAGAGATCGAAAAGGTGAATACAATTATCTGACACCTTCATTGTATGCAAGTTTATTTTTTACAAAAGGTCAAATTTGTGGAGAGACGAATATTGTTAAAGGTAAAAAAAGAACGATCCAAGGATCGGGTATCGAAAAGGCCAAAGAACAATTAAAAATGTTATTCTTTAATCCTGGTGAAAAAATTCCTGGTATTCCAATGATTGGTAATAAATTAGACCTATACGATGCTAATGCACACGAGCTCTACACCTATAAACTTGATTATGTTGATTACCATGGTAAATTGGCATATGTTTTTGAGATTAAACCAAAAGATGACCTTGGTTTTTTTGCTAAAGACAGGGTAGTGGTGGATCAAATGATTACTTGGTTTAATCCAAGTACACTTGAAGTACTTGGTCGTAATTATTCATTGAGTTATAAAGCAGGTGTTTATGATTTTAATGTACAAATGGAAGTAGAAATGACTTATACTCCCAATGGTTTATTGGTACCCAAAATATTAAGGTACAAAGGTGATTGGGATGTGATTTTTAAAAAGAGAGAACGTGGGCTTTTCACTGCAACTTTATTTGATTTTAAAGTGGGTGAATAACAGTAAGGATTCTTTTAATGTGCTAGAAAGCTTTGCTCAATATATTTTACCACCTCAATTAGGCTTCCAGTTTCTTTAAATATTTTTAATTGTCTATCTGCTCCAGTCCCGTTGGCAAAAATTGCTTGTACTTTTTCAATATGTGTTCTGCTGCCTAAATCATCTACCACACCGTCCACAAACTCGAGTAATTCGTCAATCAAATCTTTTACAGGAACTTCTTTTTCTTTTCCAAAATCAATCAATAAACCATCTATCCCATACCTGCTTGCCCTCCATTTGTTTTCATTGATGAGTGCACGTTGGTAATTAATGAAATTTATATTTTGTCTTCTAAGGGTATATATTTTTGCGCATAACGCTTGGAACAATGCTGCAATAGTGGCTGTTTCCTGCACTGTCATAGGCACATCGCAGATTCTAAACTCAATTGTATTGTAGACAGGATGTACCCTTAAATCCCACCATATTTTTTTTGCATTATCAATACAGTTGGTTTTGATCAATAATTGAACAAAACTTTCATATGCTTCTATACTTTCAAAATAGTCTGGAATACCCGTTCTAGGAAATTTATCAAAAATTTTAGAACGGTATGATTTATAGCCTGTATTGCTTGATTCCCAAAATGGGGAGTTGGTACTTAATGCATAAATATGTGGCAGAAAATAACGTGCTGTATTGGCAATATGGATGGCCATACGGCGATCTTCCATGCCAATATGCACATGTAGTCCAAAAATTAAATTACTTCTTGCAGCTTGCTGTAATTCGTTTAAAAGGGCTTGGTACCTGCTTTGATCAGATATGAGTTGGGTTTCCCATAAACTGAATGGGTGGGTTCCAGCTGCACCAATACTATAACCCAGTTCTTTTGCAATGTTTGATACATGGGTTCTTAGTTCAAATACTTCTTGGTAGGCTGTCTCAATATTGTCGCAAATGCCTGTACCCACTTCTACCACTGCCTGATGCATCTCAGCTTTGATCTTGTCTTTAAAAATCTTTTCACCTTCATTGACAATCGCTTGCTGATGGCTTTTTAATTCCTTACTAGCAGGATCCAATACCATGTATTCTTCCTCTATCCCAATTGTAAACTGTGTTAAATTTTGGCCCATACAAATTGAAATTACAAATATTTTTAATGAAGCGCTACATGTTGGACAAAAAAAAGCCCTCCGACTGGAGGGCTTTTTTATAGTTCTAAGTTAAGATTAGAATTTAAAGCGTAAACCAATTTGGCTTACCCAACGTGCACTATAGCTAGGCGATGTGCTTGAGCTAATGCCCCATGGGGTATTGTTTGCAATTGGAGAGAAGCTATAGCTAGGTGTAGTTGAACCTGTAGCACCTTGGTATTTGATGATAGAGAACTGATCATTTGACATGAAATATGTTCTACCCCAATTTCTATTCAACATATTTGTGAAGTTAAAGATGTCGTATGTTAATTGGAATTGGTATTTCTTGTTGTTCAATTTCACGTTGAAATCTTGTACAAATTTTACATCAATGATATTTGTAAATGGTAATCTCGCACCATTTCTTTCAGCATATTTACCTCTGTTTTTACTTAAGTAATTGTCATTAGAAATATAATCTTCTAATGCCTGAGCTTGCGCAGCTGCAGAAAGTGGATAAGAACTATTGGTTACAAATGTCATTGCTTTGATCTGTTCTGCAGTAGGGATAAAGATTAGGTCATTTGATTCAGATGTACCTTGATCTCTAACAGGACCTGTTGCATATACATAACTGAATGGGTTACCAGACTGTCCATTGTATACTAAGCTAAAAGTAGAAGCTAAAGCGCCTTTTGCGTAAGTGAATTTCTTAGCAATGAATGCACTCACTCTGTGACCCAAATCAAAATCAGATCTTGATCTTTGAACACTGTTTCTTCCATTTACTGTCTCCATGAATCTCCATTGAGAGTTATTTTGACTTGAAGTTGGCTCATGTGTTACAAATGATGTTCCATAAGTGTAGAACGCATTGAATGAAAATCCATCCGTCCAAGATTTGTCGATTGATGCAGTGAAGTTGTAAGCAAATCCAGAACGTCCATAATAGCGTTGATTTTCTAGCAAGAATACACCTGTGTAAGGATTAGAACCTGCAGTGATTCCAGGATATGCTGGGTATCCAATACGCTTCAAATCATAGATATATCTATTGTCTGGACCTTGTAATTGACCAACTGGATTTAAAATATCTAATCTTCTGTAATAAATTTCATTGATATTTTTACTTACACTACCTTCTACCGTGATAGACCAATTGTCTTTTAATTTTTTATCAAATGCCAATGATGCACGGAAGATTTTTGGTAATTTGAAATTCTTAGAAATCAAATCCATTTGACCTTTAGCAGCAGCGGTGCTCAAACCTAAGTCAGCAGCTGTATATTGTTTGAATGGATCGGGTCTGAAAGTGATACCATATTTAGCAATGTCTGAAGCTGTGAATAAAGAAAGACCTCCCACAGATTGACCGTTGTTGTTGAAAACACCACCAGGCCATACCAATGGAATACGTCCAGTAAACATACCCAATCCTCCACGGATGGTCATGTTCTCTTCAGGCATTTTGTAAGTGAAACCAATTCTTGGTGAAATTGAAATTTTTGGATCAGGAATTGAACCAGATCTTGCACCATTGAAATCATAAATTCTAGAAGTGTAAAAATTGAAGAACATATCTTCTAGCGGTGTAGACAAGAACTTAGTGTAATCAGCTCTTACACCATAGTTTAATGTTAAATTATCAGAATACCTGAATTCATCATTTACGAAAGCACTACCTCTACCAGTGTAGAAACTAGCGGCTGCTTTTGTATTATCACCTGTTGTTTGATCTAACAAAGAGAAAGAGCGATCATAACGAATTGGTGCTTTCTCATTTAAGAAATCAGAAAGTGAACCAAATTGGTAGGATCCAAAATTTTGACGAATAAATACGTTGTAAGACTTACTTAACTCGTAATCAACACCTACTGTAAATGCATGTTTGTTTACATTGAATTTAAAGTAGTCTAAGAAGTTTACATTTCTTTGCTTCAATAAATTTGCTGTAGAGAATTCTTCAGATCCAAATATCATTTGACCACCAGTACCGTCTAAGATAGTTACACGTGGGAATGGATCGCCAATTTGGCTTCTATCATCTACTACATCAGTGTAAGTAAATAAGAATTTATTACTTGCGCCATTTTTAAATGCAGACTTTAATTCAGCAGATAAAGAATTCGTTTTGTTAGGATATAAAACACCATTGTTATAGAAATTCACTCTAGAAGAACTAGAAGCAGAAGTTGCATAAGAATTTGTTTCATTGTAACGGTAAGAGAAACTGAATTTGTTCATCTTGTTGATGTTCCAGTCAATCTTAGTTGCTAATCTCTTTGCACTTGTAGATGCAGCGTTATCTTGGTAGCCTCCTGTGTTGTAACCATATTTAGTTTTTACAAAGTCTACTAATTTATCAATATCCGCTTTACCACTCGCTCCTTTATATCCGCTGATATCAAAAGGTTGAGGTCTTTCGTTCTCAATAGATTCAAAGTTAACAAAGTAGAATAATTTGTTTTTGATGAATGCTCCACCAACACTTCCTCCAATGGTTTGTGCTTTGAATGGGTTTAACTTCACCGCTTTGTCTTTTGGACCAGTAGGTGTTTTACCAGTTAAATTTTCATTTTGCATGAAAGAATAAACTGTTCCAGTAACATTGTTAGTACCACCTTTTGTTGTTGCGTTGATACCACCACCAGTAAAGTTACCGATAGATGCATCAAAAGGAGATACCATCACTTGGAATTGATCAACCGCATCAATTGAGATTGGACCAACACCAGTCTGACCACCATTCGTACCACTTGCACTTAAACCAAATTGGTCATTGTTTACGGCGCCATCAATGTATAAAGAGTTAAAACGGTTGTTTTGTCCAGCGATAGATACACCAGCTAAATCACCATTACCACCTACAAATTTTGCAGTAGGAGTGAAACGCAAGAAATCTTGAACATTTCTTCCTACAGTTGGTAAGTTGTCTAATTTATCACGACCGATGATGGTTTGTGTACCACCTCTTACTGATAAATCAGAACCTCTTCTTGAAGTACTTACAGTTACATCTTTTAATTTGTCAATCTTAGAAGACAAGATCACATCTACTCTAACTACATCACCCAAAGCAACATAGATATCTTCTCTTTTTTCTGATTGGTAGTTTACATAAGATACAGTTACGGCATATGGTCCACCTGGTTGCACGTTACTTACATCAAATAAACCTGATTTTCTAGATTGTGCGTTGTACACAGTACCAGTTGGAACGTGTAATACAGTAATTGTAGCACCGACAAGGACTTCGCCATTATCAGCTTTTACAGAACCACTAATATTACCAGTCGTGTTTTGAGCAAATGTCAAAACTGGTAAAAGTAGCATGGCAACTGCAAAATGTAGTAATTTTTTACTAAGCATAGTTGTTGTTTTATTTAGTGATGCAAAGAAACTAATATTCCTTGAATTCGTTTTGTGTTTTTCTTAACAATTTGAGATAAAACCAAATATCAATTCATTATACATTATAAAATAATAATATATAAAGAAGAGGTACTGTATTGTTCAAAAAATACATGTTTTGGGGTCAATGCACTTATCGATGATAGGTGCTTTCAGTTTCATTTTCACGTTCCTTGTCGTACGCCTTAATGATGGCTTTTACTAATTTGTGACGTACAACATCTTCCTCGTCTAACTGAATATGCGCAATCCCTTCAATATTTTGTAAAATACGCACTGCTTTTTCTAAACCACTTTTTTGATTTCTAGGTAGGTCTACTTGTGTAGGGTCACCTGTGATAATGGCTTTTGCATTTGCACCAATTCTTGTAAGAAACATTTTTATTTGTAAATCGTTTGCATTTTGTGATTCATCCAAAATGATAAATGCATTGTCTAAAGTGCGCCCACGCATGTAAGCGAGTGGTGCAATTTCAATTGTTCTTGTAGACATATAATATCCTAATTTGTCTGCTGGAATCATATCATCTAAAGCGTCATACAATGGGCGTAAATAAGGATCAATTTTTTCTTTTAAATCACCTGGTAAGAATCCTAAACTTTCACCTGCCTCAACAGCAGGTCTTGTTAAAATGATTTTTTTAACCAATTTGTTTTTTAAGGCACGCACTGCTAATGCAACAGCAGTATAGGTTTTACCAGTACCTGCGGGTCCAATTGCAAACACAATGTCATTTTTATCAGCAGATTGAACCATTTTTTTCTGATTCGCTGTTCTTGCTCTTACAGATTTTCCATTCGGACCAAATACCAGCACTTCGTTTGGATTTTGATCTACAAAATTGTCAATCACTTCAGCATCATCTCCACCTAAAATTTGTTCAAAATAATTTTCACTTAAGTGACCATTGCGTTCCATGTATTGAATGATTAATTCAATTTTTTCTTTCGCTATGTCAATTTGTTCCGGGGCGCCACTCAATTTAATTTGCGTGCCTCTTGATAAAATTTTAAGCAGTGGAAATTTCTTTTTTAAGAGATCGAATTTGTTATTGTTAACGCCAAAAAAATCGATTGGATTAACTGATTCAAGGTTGATGATGGTTTCAGTCAAGGTGATAAGTTTTATGGATGAGTAGTTGTGTTTATCTGCCTAACACAATTTAACATAGACTTGTTCAAAAAACAAGTCAAACATTTGCACAAAATGTGGATTTCTAAAGATTATAATCTAGGGTTAACAATTTCTTAATTGAGCAATCATTTGGAGGGGATCTTCAGCCTTAAACACTGTGGTGCCAGCAACCAAGACATCAGCACCGGCAGCCACTAATTTAGCAGCGTTGTCCAAAGTAACGCCACCATCTATCTCGATCAATGTAGTTGCTTGACAGCTTGTAATTAATTGTTTTAAAGCTTTTACTTTTTCATAGGTATGTTCGATGAATTGCTGTCCTCCAAAACCGGGGTTCACACTCATGATACAAACGACATCGATGTCGAAAATAATGTCTTTTAATACTTCAATAGATGTGTGCGGATTCAATGCTACACCAGCTTTCATGCCTTGAGCTTTGATTTGTTGTATGGTACTATGAAGGTGAGGACAAGCTTCGTAATGCACAGTAAGAATGGTAGCTCCGGCTTTTTTGAAAGCAGTGATGTATTTCTCTGGTTGCACAATCATTAAATGGACATCCATTTCTTTGGTAGATGTTTTTTTGATTTGTTCGATGATTGGTAAACCGTAGCTTATATTGGGTACAAAAACACCATCCATCACATCCAAGTGAAACCATGCTGCCTCAGAAGCATTCAACATTGCACATGCTTTTCCAAGTGCTAAAAAATCTGCTGCTAGAAGAGAGGGTGCAATGATGGCCATAATTTGAATTTAAACAAAGGTCTTAAATTTTTAGTGAACTGTCATTTTTTAGTCAAAATAAATTCCATTGGGGTAGATTCTTTTAGTTTGCTTTCAAATCTTCCAGATTAAAGCTATTTTTGCGCCCAATTTATATTGTTATGAAAAAAATCACCGTTGTTGTATTTGCTATATTACCAATTGTAAGCGTTTTTGCACAAAAAGATACCTTGCAATTTGAGGGGGAGACACATTTTAAAAATGTGCAACAATTGACATTCGGAGGGGATAATGCAGAAGCTTATTGGAGCTATGATAGTAAACGAATTATTTTTCAAAAGACCAATCCAAAAGAAGGCGTTGCATGTGATCAAATATTCATGGGTAATTTACCAAACAATGCAGTAGATCCGTTTAAGTATAAATTAGTAAGCACGGGAAAGGGAAGAACGACTTGTGCCTATTTTATGAAAGATGGTAAGCATATTATTTATGCGTCCACACACGATGGTAGTGCGGATTGCCCTCCACCTGTAGATCGAACTAAATATGGCAATAAATACATTTGGCCTTTGTACAATACCTATGATATATTCATGGCCGATACCAACGGCAATGTGGTAAAAAAATTAACGACTGCAAAAGGATATGATGCAGAAGCAACTTTATCTTATGATGGAAAAAAAATGATTTATTGCAGTGATAAAGAGGGGGATTTAGATTTGTATGTGATGGATATTGCATCTGGCAAAGAAAAGAAAGTAACCAACACTTTAGGATATGATGGTGGTGCTTGGTTTAGCCCAGATGGAAAAAAAATTGTTTGGAGAGCAAGTCGACCAAAAACAGCAGCCGAAATTGAGGAGTACACGAATTTATTAAAAGAGGGCATGGTGGCACCAACCAATATGGAAGTATTTGTTGCCAATGTGGATGGGTCAGATGTGCAACAAATTACCAACCTAGGTCAAGCCAACTGGGCGCCTAATTTTACGCCCGATGGTAAGCAAATCATTTTTTGTAGCAACCATGAATACAAAAGAGGCTTCCCTTTTAATATGTATTTAATCAATTTAGATGGCACTGGTTTAGTAAAAATAAGCCGAGACAAAGGATTTGATGCTTTCCCTATGTTTAGCCCTGACGGTAAAAAAATCATCTTTGCATCCAATAGAAATAATAAAGGGACAAGAGATACCAATTTATTTGTAGCTGACTGGGTGTATTAAGCACTTTAAATTTTATTGTTTAATTTAGCTGCAAATCTAAATTTATGTACAACGGACTTTTACATCTACACAGCACTTTAAGATGGGTTGTTTTAATTGCCCTTCTTTTAAGTATTTATAAGTTATTTACTCAAAAGGATGCGCTTAAAACAAGTAAAACGCTACTAATGAGTGCTCATGCCAGTTTGTTGGTTGGGCTTTACCAATACTTTGTGGGACCTTTGGGAATTAAAATGATTCAATCTGCGGGTATGGGTGCCACTATGAAAGATGCTGCAAGTCGTTTTTGGGCAGTGGAGCATATCTTTTCTATGCTTTTGGCGATTGCATTGATCACCATTGGCCATGTGAAGTATAAGAAAACATTAAAAGCCAATCCTACAAGAATTTTGTACGTAATTGCGCTGATTTTGATTCTTTTAGCAATGCCTTGGCCATTTAGATCAGGGATAGGCCGTCCTCTTTTTCCCGGAATGGCTTAATAGAATAAAATTAAAAGATTGATTTTCAATATTTTATAAAGGAGAAGTATCGCTTCTCCTTTTATTTTAGCCTTTTTAGAAGAATTAACCTGGATTTTTTCATAATTCCATTCATTTCCATATCTTTGCAACCCCAAAATAAGTATGTCAAAACAACCGCTGATTAAACAAGATGGAGTCATTATTGAAGCACTGAGCAATGCTATGTTCAGAGTTAAGCTTGAAAATGGTCACGAAATCTTAGCAACAATTTCTGGAAAGATGCGTATGCATTACATCAGAATTTTGCCAGGAGATAAAGTAGGAGTGGAGATGAGTCCTTATGACTTAACAAGGGGAAGAATTATTTTCAGACATAAATAATTGCTGAAAATAATCCTAGGAAAGTGAATTAAAACATTAGGAATAAATATTTAAAAACAAAAAGATGAAAGTTAGAGCATCTATCAAAAAACGTAGTGCAGATTGCAAGATCGTTAAGCGTAAGGGCGTATTATTTGTGATCAACAAAAAGAATCCTCGTTTTAAGCAAAGACAAGGATAATAAAGCTTTGCGGAGACGCTTAAGTTTTAAACAAAAACAAAAATTAAACACAAAAACAAGTTTTAGCATATGGCTCGTATTGCCGGTATAGACTTACCAAAAAACAAAAGAGGAGAAATAGGATTACAATACATTTACGGTATTGGTCATTCTACTGCTCGTTATATTTTAGACAAAGCAAACATCAGTTACGACAAAAAAGTGAATGAGTGGAATGACGAAGAGCAAACTGCAATTCGTAATATCATCAATGCTGAATTCAAAGTAGAAGGTGCTTTACGTAGTGAAGTTTCTATGAGCATTAAGCGTTTATTAGATATTGCTTGTTACCGTGGTTTACGTCACAGAAAAGGTTTACCTGTTCGTGGTCAAAGAACTAAAACTAACTCACGTACTCGTAAGGGTAAGCGTAAGACAGTTGCTGGTAAGAAGAAGGTCGCTAAGAAATAATAATACATAGGTAGTAATTGAAATTACTACCTTTTGTTATATAAATCCGAATAAATTAGATCCTACATTAAGTTTAGGGGAGATTTACTCGGTTTCCGCTTCGGCGGAATTTCAATTTAAATAACCCGCTCTTTTAACATGTACATGGTACAAGTTTCCAGGGCACACCTCAAACAAAAATGGCAAAACCAAACAAAGCACAAAACAGTGCCAAAGCAGCTGCAAAGAAGAGAGTCGTTAAAGTAGACGCTTCTGGTGAAGTACGTATCAGCGCAACATTCAACAATTTAATTATTGCTTTCACGAACAAAGCTGGTCAAGTAATCAGCTGGAGTAGTGCAGGTAAGATGGGATTCAGAGGTTCTAAAAAGAACACTCCATATGCAGCTCAAATGGCAGCAGCAGATGCGGCAAAAGTTGCATTAGACGCTGGTGTTAAAAGAGTAGATGTATTTGTAAAAGGTCCGGGTTCTGGTCGTGAAGGAGCTATCCGTTCTATTTCTCAATCAGGAATCGAAGTGACTTCTATCCGTGATGTGACGCCAATGCCACACAACGGTTGTCGTCCTCCTAAACAAAGAAGAGTATAATTTATAAGGATTTATTTTAACTATTTATAAACCAGGATGCATCATTGATTTTAGATTTTTACTGATGATGCGTCGACATTAAAAAATCAAAAAAAAAGCAACATTATGGCACGTTACACAGGCCCCAAAACAAAAATTTCCCGCATTTTCGGCGAACCAATTTTAGGTAACGCAAAATGGTTGGGTAAAAACAGCAACCCTCCAGGACAACATGGCGCGCAGCGCAAGCGTAAGCAACTAGGAGAGTATGCGTTACAATTAAGAGAAAAGCAAAAAGCAAAATATACCTACGGTGTATTAGAGCGTCAATTCCGTAAAACTTTTGAAGAAGCTGCACGTTTAAAAGGTGTTACTGGTGAAAACTTGATCAAATTATTAGAAGCTCGTTTAGACAATACCATTTTCAGAATGGGATTGGCTGCTAGTCGTCCTGAAGCTCGTCAATTGGTTGCACATAAGCATATCGCTGTAAATGGTGAAGTAACCAATGTGCCTTCTTACACTTGCCGTCCTGGTGATATCATCACTTACCGACCTAAGAGTGCGCATAATTCTTCTATTGTAAGCAAGCAACGTCCAAGAAATACCAAGTTCAGCTGGGTAGACTGGAATGAGAACGAAAACAAAGGTACTTTCATTGCAATGCCAGAGCGCGAATCAGTTCCTGAAAATATCAAGGAACAATTGATTGTAGAATTGTATTCTAAATAGTAGATAGCACTTAACAAAATTGCTTTCTTAGTAAAGCATCAAATAAATAAAAAGTAGTAACATGGCTATATTAAGTTTTCAAAAACCGGATAAAATTGTTTTACAAAAAGCAAATGATTTCGAAGGACAATTCGAGTTCCGTCCATTGGAGCCAGGCTTTGGTTTGACATTAGGTAATGCTTTAAGAAGAGTTTTATTAAGCTCTTTAGAAGGATTTGCTATCGTAGGTATCAAAATAGAAGGTGTTGACCACGAGTTTGCTACGATCAAGGGAATTACAGAAGACGTAACTGAAATGATCTTAAACTTAAAACAAGTTCGTTTTAAGCGTAAAGCAGATCAGGATGTAAGTTCTGAAAAAATTACTTTATCTATCAAAGGTGGAAGTGAATTTAACGCAGGACATATTGGTGAAGCTTCTCAGCAGTTTCAAGTAATGAATCCTGAGTTAGTGATCTGTTCTATGGATCCTACAGCTAAATTAGATATTGAATTAACGATCCAAAAAGGTCGTGGTTATATTCCTGCTGAAGAGAATAAATTAAAAGATATGCCATTTGGTTATATCGCTATCGATTCTATTCACACTCCTATCAAGAACGTGAAATACGTGATGGAAAACTATCGTGTAGAACAAAGAACAGATTATGAGAAATTAATCTTGGAAGTTGCTACCGATGGAACAATTCATCCAGAAGATGCTGTAAAGCAAGCTTCTAGAATCTTGATCCAACATTTCATGATCATCACAGATGAGAACATTACTTTCGATAATAAAGAAGATAAGAAAGAAGATGTGGTAGATGAGCAAGTATTGCAATTAAGAAAAGTATTGAAAACTCCATTGGAAGATTTAGACCTTTCTGTACGTGCGTTCAATTGCTTAAAAGCTGCTAAAATTAACAGCTTGAGCGAGTTGGTACAATACGAACAAGAAGATTTAATGAAGTTCAGAAATTTTGGTCAGAAATCTTTATCTGAAATCGAGCAAGTATTGATCGAAAGAGGATTAAGCTTTGGAATGGACTTAGGAAAATTAGGATTAGACAAATTAGATTTACAATAGTCCTTTAAGACATAGTAAATCACTATTTATAACCGAGCGAAAGCTCAAACCTTACAATTCCTGACACGGTGTAAGGATAAAATTTAAATGTCATGCGTCACGGAGACAAAAACAACAATCTTGGAAGAAAAAAGGCACACAGAGAAGCCTTGTTGATGAACTTAGCTTGTCAAATTATTACGCACAAGCGTATAGTTACTACTTTAGCTAAAGCTAAAGCATTAAGAAAATACGTTGAGCCATTAATTACAAAAACAAAGAAGACAGGTTCTAAAGAAGAAATTAGTCATAACCACAGAATCGTGTTTAGTTATTTAAATGACAAAGCTGCTGTAAAAGAATTATTTACAGTAGTTGCGCCAAAAATTGCGACTCGTCCAGGTGGATATACTCGTATCATTAAATTAGGTATTCGTCCAGGTGACAATGCTGAAAAAGCGATGATTGAATTGGTTGACTTCAATGAAATTTATGGCAACTCCATTGCTTCTGCAACAGAGCCTGCTAAAAAGACGCGTAGAAGTAAATCATCTGCTGCGCCTAAGAAAGCTGCTGAGCCAGCTGTACCAGTAGAAGAAGCACCAGCTGCACCTACTGCATCTTCTGAAGAAACACCATCAGCTGAATAATGAACTAATTCATTTCACATATAAGGCAAGACTTTGGTCTTGCCTTTTTTTTGCCTATTTTTGAATACTTAAACTTTGATATCTATATGACCACACAACCAGCAATTTTAGTTTTAGCAGATGGTAATGTTTTTCATGGTCAAGCTTTTGGAAAAATTGGAACCGCCACTGGAGAAATTTGTTTTAACACTGGAATGACTGGTTATCAAGAAGTTTTTACCGATCCTAGTTATACAGGACAGATTATTATCATGAGCAATGTACATATTGGCAATTATGGTGTAAAATCAACCGATGTAGAAAGCAAATCTGTCAAGATTCATGGTTTAATTGGAAGAAATTTAGAAGAAAAATACAGTCGTGCACAAGCGGATGGAAATTTGAATGACTATTTAATTGAAAATAATATAGTATCAATAGAAGGCTTAGATACAAGAGCATTGGTGACCCATGTACGTCAAGCTGGCGCCATGAATTGTATTATTTCTTCAGATAATTTAGATGTGGAGGCATTGAAAGTACAGTTGTCAAATGTGCCTAGTATGGATGGCTTAGAATTGGCAAGTACCGTTAGTACAAATGAAGTATATGAATTAGGTGATACAAATTCGCCAATCAAGGTCGCTGTTTTAGATTTTGGGGTAAAGCAAAATATTTTACAATGCTTAATAGATAGAGGAGCACATGTAAGGGTGCATCCTGCTAAAACAGATTTTGCAACTTTAAAAGCGTTTTATCCAACAGGTTATTTCTTATCCAATGGCCCAGGAGATCCTGCACCTATGGACTACGCAGTCAATACCATTAAAGAGATTCTAGCAGAGAAAAAACCATTGTTTGGCATCTGTTTAGGACATCAATTATTGGCACGTGCAAATGATATACCAACATTTAAAATGCATCATGGTCATAGAGGGTTAAATCATCCAGTTAAAAATATCATTACAGGGAAATCAGAAATCACCACACAGAATCATGGCTTTGGAGTGGATCCAGAAGCAGTGAAAAAACATCCGAATGTCGAAGTGTCTCATGTAAATTTAAATGATGATTCAATCGAAGGAATCCGTTTAAAAGATCGTCCTGCTTTTAGTGTGCAATACCATCCAGAAGCTACACCTGGTCCGCACGATAGTCGTTATTTATTTGACGATTTCATTAACTTAATGAAGTCAAACTAATTAATCATATAATATTTTAATATGCTCAAAATTGCCATCATTAACGGACCTAACTTAAATTTATTAGGTAAACGTGAGCCAGATGTGTATGGCAAGGAAAATTTCGAAGATTTTTTAGCACAATTAAAAAAGGAATTTCCACAAGTCAGTTTTACATATTTTCAATCAAACATAGAAGGAGAGTTGGTCAATGCAATTCAGCAATACGGATTTAATCAAGACGGCATTATTTTAAATCCAGCTGCTTATACGCATACTTCTGTGGCCATTGGAGACGCCATTGCTTCAATCAATACACCCGTGATAGAAGTGCATATCAGCAATGTACATGCAAGAGAAGACTTTAGAAAGATATCACATGTATCAGCAAAAGTGAAGGGGTCAATCATTGGCTTAGGATTAAAGGGGTATCAATTAGCCACCAATTGGTTTTTGGATCAAGCGGCAAATAAATAATTTTAAATTAATCATTTAATTCCCTTTAGTCCATGCAAGCTTCAAAGATGGATTATTCCAAAAAAATAAGTTGGTTAATTGTTGTTGCAGTGATAGCCAAATCTGCTTTGTCATTTTTACTTGAATTAGGAAATGATGAAGTGTACTATTATACCTATGCTATACAACCAGATTGGAATCATTTTGACCATCCTCCATTAGTGGGTTGGATGATTCAATTATCAACTTTGAACTTGAATTGGGTCAGCACTTTTTCTATGCGTTTAGGAAGTATCCTTGCTTCAGCAATTTCTACCTGGTTGGTTTTTAAAACGGGTACCCTCCTAAAATCGGAACGTGCTGGTTGGATTGCAGCTTTGTTATATACTTTATCTATTTACACGAGTATAATTGCTGGTTTATTCATTATGCCAGATAGCCCACAACTTTTATTTTTTACTTGGAGCATTTATTTAATGGCTAAATGGGTAGTAAAATCTCATCGATTTAATAAGTTCAATTGGCTTGGATTGGGTATATTAATCGGCTTAGCCACATTGAGTAAAGTACATGGATTGTATTTATGGGCAGGATTTGGTGCATTTATTTTATTCCATCAATTCAAAACACTCAAACAGCCTTATTTGTATATCGCAATCTTTATAACTATTTGTTTGATCCTGCCCATTTTATATTGGAATATACAAAATGATTTTATCACCTATAAATTCCATTCCAAGCGCGTATTACATACTGGAATTCAGCTTGAGGGTTTTATGCAACAAATCTTAGGGGAATTTTTGTACCAAAATCCAATGGTGTACATAAGTTGTTTGATACCATTGCTTAGGTTTAAGCAATTAAAAACAGTTTTTCAAAACAATGCTTTACCCTTATTGCTATGGTTAAGTTTGCCATTAATTGCATTATTTTGGACCATTTCTTTATTCAATCCAACTTTACCACATTGGACTGGTCCAGGTTTTATAGCGCTATTTTTAATTGCGGGCGTTTATTGGTCAGAAGTCTCCAATAAAATTGTTCCTGTTTTGATACAATGGGCCATGGGTTTTATAGGGGTACTATTGATTGGTTTTGTATTATTGGTACATGTTTTTCCAATCCAACTAGGGGCAAAAACACCCCAAAATCTGGGGGAGTATAATCCAATTAATGACGTGACTGGCTGGACGCAATTTAGCGCTGAATTTAAGAGCCTAGCAGAGCTGGACTTAAAGATGGGAACAATGCAGGAGAAAGCGCCTATTTTGGTCTCTAAATGGTTTCCTGCTGGGCATATTTTGTTTTATACGGCAAGGCCTTTACAGAAACAAGTGATTGGGTTGGGAGCATTAGAAGACGTTCATAAATTCGCTTGGTTAAATCAAGCACAACCTGGTTTGCAATTAGGACAAGATGCTTATTTTATTCAACCATCTAATCTTCCATTCAATCCAACCGATTTGGTGCTGCCTTATTTTGAAGAAATGGGTAAGACCGATACGATACAAATTCAAAAAAGGGGATTGTTACTCAGGGTGTTTTATGTATATCGTTTTAAAAATTGTCAAAAGATTCCAGCCCCAATTTTGCCTAGAAAATAAAGTTTTCAAAGTCTTTACGATAAGAAATACTTACCCCCTGACGATTACGTCTACCCATGGTTCCTCCAATAATATCTAAACTATTTCTGTTGAATACAATTGCCCTTAATTTTCTGTCTTTGCTTAAAATAAACTCAATGTTTAAATCTGGTAGCCATTGAAAATTGTTATTTTGAATGGTTGAGGCAGCTCTAATATTAAAATCAAAATCGCCACCTAAATTGACAATGACTTTATCATTAAAAAAGCTTCTACCCAATTTAAGATTGACTCTTTGACGGTCAATTTTATTGGAATTAATAGCAATTCCTGATCCCGTTGGATCTAATAGATTGCCACTGTTGTAAACTTTAGAGCCAATATCAAAACGCATACTTTGATCTCCAGTCACTTTGTTCAATAAATTGGTGACCGATTTATTGATCTCTCTAGTTAATAATTGTGAAATGGAATTGATACCAATTGTAGTGACGCTGTATGCATTATTACTATTTCCATTGTTAAAACCAACTGGAGCAAATGAATTGAATACAATTAAAAATGAAACTTGTTTGATGATCTCATTGTCATCACGTTCAAGTCTTGATATGAATTGTGAGAATTCATTGTCTGTACTGATTGGATTGCCAGGAGGGAAGGCTAAGGTAAATTTAATATCAGGTCTAGCTAATTTATTTCTTAGGGCAGCAATTACAAATACATTACCTCGATATGATTTTACTGCATTACTGAAATTAGCATTTCCAACCAGTTCATTTAAACTAACTCTTTCTGCAGTGTACCTTGCATCAACATGGATATCTGCTTCGTATGGATTACCTGTCCACTCAATAAAATTGCCTGCTTCTGGAATTAACTCAAATGGTTTTCTTATAAAGGATTGAAAGTTAAAATCATATTTTCCACTTTCAATATTATATTTTCCTCGCATGGTTAACGGTTCAATATTACCTGCTCTAATTTTTATTCTTCCATTACCAACCGCTTTAATTACATCCCCTGTAAGTTCATCCAATATCACATCAATTTGAGTTTTATTATCTGCAGTTACATCCAAGTCTACCACTAAATTATAAGTAGGGGTTTCGGCATTACTAATTGGTGATTTCCCAATTTTTTTAAAAACAATGAATTCAGATTTTCCTGTTTCTTTACTTGTTGAATTGGGTAGGTAAATATGAGCGCTATCATTGACATCTGCGTTAATCGTCATTTTGATGTTTTCTTCTGGACCACGTATGGTCATATTGGCCTTGCCAACAGCTTGACCGTAAAAATTACTATTGTCCATGATATCCATATTCAATAGTTCAATTTTTGGACTTTGCATTTCCATATCGTACACCAAATGTTGAAATCCTTGATGTAAAATTTTACCTTTAAACAGAGCCTGTCTATTTAATTTGTCTTTTACTTGGATAATGCCAAAGTCGATGCCTTCATCAGTGAATTGTATGGCTGCACTATCAATAAAGTAATGCACTTTAGTATAATCTACTTTAAAGTCGGCATGGCTAACCTTGGCGATGCCACGTAAATCTGGATTTTCGATTCGTCCACCAAAATGAATTTGACCAGTTGCTTTTCCTTTTAGGTTGGTCAACACGCCTCCAATAAACTCTTCTACAAGTCCAAATTCAGATTGATGAAGTGTCAAGGTCGCGTCCAATGGATTCAAACTATCTTTAATTGAATATTTACCTATAGCACTTAAATTATATTCGGTATTTGGACAATTTAACTCAAATGGCACAATACCTGATTGGGCATCATATGTTAATTTTAGGATCGTATTGCCAAGTTGGGTTGAATTAAAACTTAATTGACTGATGGAGCTATTAAGATGCAGAGAAAATTGGTCATTGATTTGATTTAAATCAATGGTGGCATTTGTGCTACCTTCTAACTTGGGGTAACTAAAAAATACATTCGTGATATCTCCTAAAATAACATTTTCAAGTTTTACTTGTAATCCGTTTTTATCTATTGGATGATTTTGAAATTCAACTTTTTGTAGCCCCTGTGTGATTTTAAATTGCTTCGCAAAAGTGTTATTTTTTCTTAATGAAATTTCACCTCCATTTTGAATCTCCCATTTTTTTTCATTCAAGATAAAAGAGGAAGGGGACCATTTGATGGTTAAGCCATCTGTATAAGTATTAATTTTGCCTTCTAATGCGATATATGCAAGCGCAGATTTACTTTCTGCATTTAATTTAAATAGTGATTGATCTTTTGAAGTAGTTATATTCAGTTTTGGTGTTGTTAAATTAAAACTATCAGTTAAATTAAATTTAGTTGCAACTAAGTCTAATTTTAAACTATCTCTATTTCCAGCGCCATTCATGATGCCGTTTGATATAGCATAGTTTTCCCATTGTGCATAGGGTACTTTAGCTTGTAATTGAAGCGCTTGTTTGTCCGTATCGATCGTTCCATTGATGGACATATTGTTAAATCCAGAAAATTCATCTCGAAAAATACGAATGTAGGGTTCAAAATAATCAGTTTTTACTGAGAATGAAAAGTTTTGATTTACTGGCGCTTCTTTTAAATTTTTGATATAATTTGGAATATAGCCTTGTAAAAAGTATTGAACACTATTGGGTAATTGATTGATATTGAATTTGCCGATAATGCTTGCCTGGATATCATCACTAGATAAAGTCAGTCTTTTTTTACCTTCTGTGATATTCGATTGAACAGCAATGGAGTCAAAGTTGATGATTGCATTATTGCTTTTTAGTTTGCCATTGTAAAATTTAGCAAATCCAATAAAATTATCAATATTGGATCCCGCAAAATTTACGTCTAATAAACCGGTTAATTGAATTGGATTTTTTGAGAATTGTAATGCGCTCAAATTCGCATTGGTAAGATCACCCACGGCATTAAAACTAGGTGTTTGATTTTTAAAGTCTACTTCTATATTACTGATGAAATTAATATTGGGATCTTTTATCTTGATGGTCCCATTATAGGCTTGTTTTTGTAAAATACCATTTGTTTGAATTTGAGCATAAGTGTATCCTTTGAACTGTATAGAGTCAATCTGCCCATCAATATTGGTTTTAATGTTGTTTAAATTGAATGAACTGCCTGCAATTTTTCCCGTAAAGTTGAGTAGTCCCAAGCTTGGAATTTTAAACAGTTTACCAGCATTGAATTGTTTAGCAACAAGGTTGCCCTCATAGATTGGTTCACTTTTAGATGGGAATTTTAATCTTAAAGAAGTTAAGGCTGATCCAATATCAGTTGCTAAAGCTCCTTTGGCTATAAAATCGAAGATGGTACCAGTCAAACTTCCTTTGTAGTAGAAATTACCAAATGCATCCAATGGGAGGTCTTTTAATTGTTTGATTGCTGGAATCCATTGACCTAAGTCTTGAATATTTGTTTTAGCAGAAAATTGATTTAACTGTATTTGGGTGCGGTTCATATCAGGAATACCCTTCATGGATAAATCTCCTTTCGCAAAGGACAAACCATATTGAGCTGATAAATTACTTGCGCTAAAATGATCAACTGTACCTTTAAAACTAAAACTAGCTGTTATTTTTTGTTTTAAATGCTTTAGAGCAGGAGCAAAGTATGCAATATCATCAGATGCGATCACTGCTTTCGAAATCCGAGCTTTCATTGAGACTTGATGTATATAGGACCTAAAGTCTTCTATAAAATTCTTGTATTCCATTGCGTAGTAATTGCCGATACTACTATTATTTGTTTTTAATTCTAAGGAGGCAAGTTCCATTATTTGTGGTGTCATCCTAAATTGAGTAGACAGCTTTTTGATCATAAAACCTGAACGCTCTTTAAGAGATAAGCGCACATTAGCACGAATGGTATCTGCAATGAAATTTGCGTTATTGATGCTTGCATTCAAATCATTCATTCGGATATGTTCTCCATCAAAATGCGGCACAGGACGACCAAATCCATATTCTATCCAAATTTTCCCTTGAACTATTTCAATTTGTTTTGCATGGATACGTAAATTCCCTTCATTAAAATACAATTCATTTTTTAAAGGGTACTGTTTTTTCTTTTTTGAAGGGGGGGCGAGTCCTGGCTTATCTAAAATCAAATAGAATGGCTTATCGAGTACCATTTTTTCGATATCAACCTGATTATTTTGAAATTGATTGAAATTAATCAACACGTGCTTTGCGTCAAATTTGGTAGTGGTTCCAATCCATTCATCATCTTGTATAAATCGAATATTTGAGCAATCAATTTTTTTTAGATTGAATGTTTGACTGTTTTTTTTACTTGTATCTTTTGACTGAAAATGATCCAGTATGAACTGGTAATTCCATACTGGACTTTTTCTGTGTAAATAAATAGTTGCTTTTTCTAGACCTATATAGCCAATGACGGTATGCTTCCTTGAAAAGAGTAAATCTGTAATTCTCAGTTTTAATGTTTGCGCAAATAAAAGTGTATCTTTTTGTTGATCTTTAATAAGGACATGTTTGATATCGACCCTGTTGAATAAAGAAAAACTTAAGCCCTCAAGCTGTACTTCGGTGCCCAGTTGTTGACGCAAACTGTTTGCAATTTTTTGTCCAATTTTCTCTTGTACTTTTGGCAAAAGCAATAGCAAATAAGAAAGCAGGAGCAATCCTATGATCGTGGCAATGCCTATACGGAGTATAATGAGCTTATTTTTAAACAAAGGGGGCTAATTTATTTTAGGTTTTAAAAGCCTGCTACACTGTCATCACCTCTTTTGTCACCCACAGCAATTCTGTTGCCATTGGGTAAAATCATGACGGCTTCCATTCTTCCAAAGGCGCTTCTTTTAGTTACAGTATAACCTTTTTCTTTTAAGGCAATCACAGTTGTTTCAGGGAAGTCAGCTTCAACACTTACTGCATCTGGTAAATGTTGGTGGTGAAATCTTGGCGCATCAATCGCAGCTTTTAAACTCATTTTATGGTCAATGATATTGACTAAACCTTCATATACTTGGTTTGGAATAGTAGTGCCACCTGGTGTACCAATAGTGATATAAGGTTGATTCTGCTTGGTTACAAGCGTAGGTGTCATTGAACTTAACATTCTTTTACCTGGTTGTATTGAATTTGCTTCTCCACCAAGTGCTCCATACATATTAGGCACACCTGGCTTAATGCTAAAATCATCCATTTCATTATTTAACAAAAAGCCAGCCCCACCAACGATTGTTTTGTTGCCGTAAGTGTCATTTAATGTGGTTGTTACTGAGACCATATTGCCTGCTTCATCAATGATACTAAAATGAGTCGTTTGTTCACTTTCTTTTGCAATACCTGCTTGAATGGATTTGCTATTTCCTGCAATTCCAGGCTGGTAGTCTTTCATCCGATCTTGTGCATATGCATTGCTTGTCAAAACTTGAGTAGGTACTTTCCAGAAATCAGGGTCTCCCATATGTTCAGCTCTGTCTGCGTAAGCCCTCCTTTGTGCTTCAACCATTAAACTAACAGTTTCAAAACTATTTGCGCCCATTGCTCCAACTGGATATGGTGCAATCATCTGCATCATTTGTGCGATCAAGATACCGCCACTTGATGGTGGTGCAAAACTAATGATATGGTGTCCTCTATAATCGAACTCAATTGGTTTTCTAAATTTTGGGGTGTAATTTTTTAAATCATCCAAGCTAATTAAGCCTTTGCTGTGTTTCATTTCTGCAACAATCATTGCAGCAGTTTCCCCTTCATAAAAACCAGCTTTGCCCCTCATTTGAATGCGTTGAATTGTTGCTGCAAGCTCTGGTTGAAATAAAGTATCACCAGCTTTCCAATTTTCTTTTCTTGTGAAAGCTGCAAGTTGAGCACTGTTTTTTATAAAGTTTTTTCTCTCAGCATTTAATCCTCTTGCTTCTCTTTCTGTGATCACAAAACCATTTGCTGCTAATTCATAAGCTGGCTGCAACAATTTTTTCATTGAAAATTTAGCATAGGGCAATACACTAAACATACCGGCTACACTTCCAGGAACGCCCGATGCAGCAGCACCAGCTCTTGACATCCCTTCGATTGGATTGCCTTGTGCATCTAGATACATATCTCGGTGTGCTTGACTGGGTGCAGCTTCACGAAAGTCAATACCCATTAAAACACCTTCTTTATTTCTTGAAAGTAAGAATCCACCACCACCAATATTACCCGCACCTGGATAGACTACAGCAAGTGCAAATTGAACTGCGATAGCTGCATCAAAGGCATTGCCTCCATCTTTCATAATTGCAGCTCCAACCAAACTTGCAAGTGGATGTGCTGATGTCACTGCAGCTTTTTGAAAAGTTTGCTCTTTTACGATTGTATATTGATATGGATTAATTTGAGGATGTTGCTTAAAAAAGCTTTGTGCTAATAAGGTTGAACTAGCATGTAAAACAACTAAAGCTGTGAGGCAAAAAACCTGAAATTTCTGTTTCATGAGTGGTAGATTGAGCTGTTAAATTACTTAATTATTTAGGTATCAACAACTCATGCATTCAGTTGTGTAAAACTATCTGTCATAGCAGCCCTTTTGACCCTTTAAAATGCCTAATTTTAAACCTATTAATATTTAATTTATGTATCAAAAATCTGCTTTAAAAACTATTTTGTGGGTAAGTTTATTGGTCTTGCCATTTACACTGTTCGCTCAAGTTGTTAGTCCAGAACAATTTCTTGGTTATAAAGTGGGCACCCGATTCACAAGACATCATCAAATTGTAAATTATTTCACCGCCGTTGCTGCAGCTAAACCAGATATGGTAAAGCTGATTCCCTATGGAAAAACCAACGAGGGCAGGGATTTATTGGTTGCTGCAATTGGCACACCAGAAAATATCAAAAATTTAGAGCAAATCAGAAAACATAATCTTGGACTTGTTAATGGCACCGTGCAAGACTTAAATCAACCTGGAATTGTTTGGTTAAGCTACAATGTACATGGCAATGAGCCAGCATCTTCTGAAGCAGCCATGTTAACTTTATTTGCTTTGGTGGATCCTACAAATAATGAAACCAAAAATTGGTTAAAGCATACAGTGGTGATGATAGACCCATGTATTAACCCAGATGGACGAGATCGCTATGTGAATTGGTATAATAACGCTGTTGGCGTTCAGTACAATGCAGACCCCTCGGCAAGAGAACATATGGAACCATGGCCTGCAGGAAGAACGAATCATTATAATTTTGATTTAAATAGAGACTGGGCTTGGCAAACACAATTAGAAACCCAACAAAGAATTCCTTTATATCAAAGTTGGTATCCACAAGTGCATGTTGATTTTCATGAACAAGGTTACAATGAACCTTACTATTTTGCCCCAGCTGCAGAGCCTTTGCACGATGTATTAACGCCTTGGCAAAAATCTTTCCAAGATCAAATAGGTAAAAACCATGCAAAATATTTTGATCAAAATAACTGGTTGTTTTTTACAAAAGAGCGTTTTGATTTATTGTATCCATCTTATGGAGATACCTATCCAATGTACAATGGTGCAATTGGTATGACTTATGAACAGGGTGGTATAAGTGCAGGTTTAGGTGTGATTGATGATAGTTATGATACAGTAACTTTAGTAGCAAGAGCAACACATCATTTTACAACTAGTTTGTCTACGATCGAAATTGCTGCTGCCAATAGAGATCAATTATTGGAAAATTTTAAAAAGTATTTTGACAATAGTCGTCAAGGTACTGTGTCTGACTATAAGTCCTTTGTGATGACTGCTAAAAATCCCAATCAACTAGCTGCTTTGGCGAGTTTATTAAAAAAGAACAAGATTGATTACGGAACATTGAGTAATGCTCAATTAAAATTCAGAGCATTTGACTACTATTCAAAAAAGGAAGCTGATTTTGTCAATGAGGGTTATGCTTTAGTTGTAAATGTGAATCAACCACATAGTGTTTTAGCGCGCGTATTGTTAGAGCCAGTGACACAAGTCAATGATTCAAATACATATGATATTACAGCATGGGCGCTTCCTTATGCTTATGGTGTGCATGGATATGCATCAAAGCAATTATTACCTACTACGCCAGGTTTTGATGTAATTGCTACAACACCTGCAACTAGTACTTATGGTTATTTAATCCCTTATCATTCATTTGCTACAGCTAAAGCATTGGCTCAATTACTCAAACATAACGTAAAAGTGCGTTATGCAGAAAAGGCATTTACGATGAATGGTAGAAACTATGAAATCGGTACATTGGTGGTACTTAAAACCAGTAATCAGCCCAATTGGAGTGATATAACAAAATCTGTTTGTAGTAGTTTAAATATTGAAGCAGTCGCTGTGCAAACAGGTTATGCTGAAAAAGGTGCAGATTTCGGATCACCCGATATAGCAATTATCAATCATGCACCAAGAGTTGCAATGTTAACTGGGGAACAAGTTGCTGCATTATCTGCTGGAGAGATTTGGAATTTCTTTGAGCAGCAGTTAAATTATCCAATTACCCAATTGACCTATACACAATTCAATAGAATTGATTTAGATAAATACGATGTTTTGATTGCACCTGATGGACAGTACCGTGATTTAAACTCAAAAGCAATTGCAGATAAATTACAGGCTTTTGTAAGGAAGGGGGGAGTGCTTATTGCTTTAGAAAATGCGGCAAGTACTTTGGCTGCTAATTCAGATTGGGGCATTCGAATCAAAGAGACTACAAAGGAAGAAAAAATAAATGTTCAACAATTGGTGCAATATGCTGATAGAGAAAAAGAATATTTGAAAAGTTCAATTCCAGGAGCGATTTATAAAACCTATATGGATGAGACACATCCTTTAGGATTCGGCACCAATGGCATTTATTTTAATTTAAAACAAGATAGAATTTTATATGAGCCTTCAGCTTCTGCTTGGAATGTGGGTAGTTTTAGAAAAGATAGCTATGTAACTGGCTTTGCGGGTATGAAGGCAAAACAAGCTTTAGAAGAAGGGGTAGTCATGGGTGTTAAACAAATTGGCGCTGGAAAATTCATTTATATGGCGGACGATCCAATTTTCAGAAACTTCTGGGAAGGCGGAAAGTTAGTATTAACCAACGCAGTTTTTTTACACGGTAAATAATTTAACGCAGTTTTATTTTGTCCTTATGAAAAAAATTGTTTTGTTTTTGCTGAATTTGAGCTGTATTGTACCGTTTGTTTGGGGACAAAAAAATAGTGCGGAAATATATGCACAGTTAAAACAAATTGAAGTCCTAGGTAGTGTCCTATATATCGCGGCACATCCAGATGATGAAAACAATGCTTTTTTACCATACCTTACTAAAGAGCGTCATTATAGAACAGCCTATTTGAGTTTAACAAGAGGGGATGGCGGTCAGAATTTAATTGGAAAGGAACAAGGAGTTGAATTAGGCTTGATTAGAACCCAAGAATTATTGGCTGCAAGAATACAAGATGGAGCAGAGCAATATTTTTCAACAGCGTATGAATTTGGCTTTAGTAAATCTGCAAAAGAAGCTTTGACTGTTTGGGATCATCAAAAAGTATTGAGTGATGTGGTGTGGGTAATTCGAAAATTTCAACCAGACGTCATCATTACAAGGTTCCCAGGGGATGCCAGAGCAGGACATGGTCATCATGCAGCTTCGTCAATCATAGCACAAGAAGCCTATATCGCAGCTGCTGATCCAAAACAGTTTCCTGAGCAATTTAAATATGGTGTACAACCATGGAAGGCAAAACGTATACTATGGAATACGTTTAATTTTGGTACAGTCAATACGACCAATGACCATCAAATTAAATTAGAAGTTGGAGGCTACAATCCAATATTAGGAAAAAGCTATGGTGAAATTGGTGCGGAAGCCAGAACAATGCATAAAAGCCAAGGTGAGGGTAGGCAGCGAAGAAGAGGGACCTATTTTGAGTATTTCCAACACTTGAATGGGGATAGTGCAAAATTAGATATCATGGATGGTGTAGTTACAAATTGGTCTAGATTGAATGCTTCTAAAATTCAAACTGCAATTGGACAAATCATTCGTTCGTATAGCATAGATCAACCTGCTGCATCTGTACCAGCTCTGATTGCGATTTACCGAGAAGTAAAAGCTTTGCCTAGATCTAGTTGGCAGGAATACCAGTTGAATTTAATTCAGTCAGCCATCACTTCTGCTGCAGGCATATTGGTTGAAGCGACCACCACAAAACAACAAGTGACACCAGGTACTGATCTGTCTATTCAAGTATTATTGAACCAAAGAACAAAACTTTCTACTACAGTAAGTAATATTCAATTGTGGGCAAATCAAGGATTGGTAAAAGATTCATTGATACAATCCAATTTATTAGCCAATCAGAATTTGCAGTTCAATTTAAATTATACCATACCTTCAACAGCGCCAATCAGTCAACCTTATTGGTTAGTGCATCCTAAAACAGAAGGAATGTTTGTAGTGCAGGATCAAACGTTGATAGGCAAAGCAGAAAATGATCCTCCTTTTTCGATTCTAATCAAATATACTATTGAGGGACAAAGTTTTGAAAAAATATTCCCAGTACAATTCAAATATTTGGATCCAACTAAAGGAGATGTTTATCAACCCATCGTTGTTTTACCAAAAAAGGAAGTAGCACCAATGAAGTCGGTCGTCTTAATGCCAACTACCAGCAATGCACCATTGCCAAAGTTTGAAGAAGGTATCTTCCATAAGACAATCCAATATGACCATATTCCTGCTCAAACTTATTTTCAACAAGCTAGTATTCAGGTTGTTAAAGTAGATATCAAAAAACAAGGACATAAAGTGGGGTATATAGATGGCGCAGGTGATGCAATTCCAGAAGCTTTGGAGCAATTAGGATATGAAGTTGTCTATTTAAAAGAAGGAGATATAACTGCATCACATTTAAAGGAATTAGATGCAATTGTGGTAGGTATTCGTGCATTTAATATGTACGCTTACTTGTCGGATAAGCAAGCAATTTTGAACGATTATATCGCAGCTGGTGGTAATTTGATTGTTCAATATATAAAGAGCAACCAAGTAGGCATTCAGAATATTAAAATGGGGCCATATGCTTTCACGGTGAATGCAGGTAAGCGTGTTACCGAAGAAAATGCAGCCGTCAGTTTTTTACTACCAAATCATCCTGTTTTGAATTTCCCCAATAAAATAATTGCAGATGATTTTAATAATTGGGTGCAAGAAAGAAGTACTTATCAAGCCGAAAATATAGATCCGCATTTTCAAACACCTTTGCAAATGAATGATACGGGAGAAGCACCTAGTCAAGGAAGTTTATTGATTGCTCCTTTTGGGAAAGGTAATTTTGCTTATGTGAGTTTAGCCTTATTTAGACAATTGCCAGCAGGTAATCCAGGTGCTTATAAATTATTTGCGAATTTAATTTCCCTTCCCAAAAATCAATAAAATGAAGCAACGTAGAAAAATTAGTTTCTTTATGCTATTGTTGATTGGATTAGGCATTGGTTGGATGCTCAAGAATGTAAAAATTGGTCTAATCATTGGAATTATCATGGGCTTGCTCCTCACTAGCTTCGTGAATCCAACCAAATCTGGTGGCAATCGCAAAAGCGATTAAACCTAAGCCCGTTACAATTAAGCCACTCAACATCATCTTAGTGCCAGTGGAATAAAAGATGGCTGCCCAAATTAGAATAGCTATAAACAAAGGGATTGGGAAGAATGGCATTTTCCATGGGAAAAAATCCTTTCCTTTTCTTTTATACAAAATCAATAATCCAATCGCTTGACCAATAAATTGGATCATAATACGCATAGCTAATATGCCATCAATTACTTCCTTTAATCTAAATAATAAACTAAAAACAAATGCGATAGCTCCTAAAACCAAAAGAGAACGATGCGGGAAATGGAGTGTAGGATGTAATTTTGCAAAAAAGGAGAAGAAGGATTTGTCTTGTGCTGCTGCAAAAGGGATCCTGCTATATCCTAATGTGGCTGAAAATACAGAAGCGAAAGCCACCATCAAAATGAGTACAGTAGCAATGGCACCCGCATTTTGTCCATACAATGTTTTAATATAATCGCTCACTACAAACTTGCTATTCACAATCGTATCAAATGGTAAAACACTTGCCACACTGACGTTCATCGCTAGGTATAAAATAGATATACCAGTGATAGAAATGAACATACTTCTTGGAATGTTTTTAGTTGGATTTTTAATTTCTGCTCCTAAATGGCAAACATTGTAATAGCCCAAATAACTATACACTGTCTTTACACTTGCAAAACCGAGTGCAGCAACAAGGCCGTATTCAATTTTAAGTCCATCATTCATATGTAAAATAGGCGCCATGAAATTGCCATGTGCTATACCACCCAATATAATCCACAGGAGTGTAGTAACGACGCCTACCCAAAGTAAAACTGATAGCTTGCCAATAGACTCGATATTTCGATACAATAAACTAATCACAAGAATGACTACAGCGCCACTTACAAGCTTCTCTTGTATAAAACTTAAATGAAAAAAGAAATTGGCATATTGCGAAAATCCAATGGCTGCAGAAGCAATGACGAGGGGTGCCTGAATCATAGTTTGCCAAACAAAAAGAAAGCTCATTAATTTACCCCATTTGCCTCCGTAGCCTTCTTTTAAAAAATGAAAACTACCACCGGCTTTTGGTAAAGCTGCCCCTAATTGACTCCAAACCATGGCGTCTACATAGGACAAAACAGCGCCTGCAATCCAAGCATATAAGAAATAAGGGCCACCCATTATTTGAGCAACTACGCTTAAAACTACAAATGGGCCAATACCTACCATATCAATCATATTGATGGCAGTTGCGTGTAAAAGACTTAATTTACGGTCTAATTTAGGATGCATCTTAGCAACAAGATAATAAAAAAATGCTACAATTATGATTGATTCATTTAAGCAAGTAGACTGGGCCAACTCAGCTTCAATCTATGAAGTGAATATTCGTCAATATACTGCTGAAGGTACTTTTAAAGCTTTTGAAGCACATCTTCCAAGAATCAAGGACATGGGTATTGATATTTTATGGTTCATGCCAATCACTACAATTAGTCAAGTCAATAAAAAAGGAAGTTTAGGAAGTTATTATGCATGTAGTAGTTATACAAAAATCAATCCTGAATTTGGTACAGAAAATGATTTCAAAGATTTAGTCGATGCTGCTCAAGCGCTAGGAATGAAAGTGATTATTGACTGGGTTGCGAACCATACAGGAAGACAGCATGAATGGATGATGCAAAATCCAAGTTGGTTTACACAGGATGCCGCAGGTAATTATACAGAACGTAATGGTTGGGATGACGTAGTGGATTTGAATTTCGAGAATAAGTTTATGCGCGCTGCGTTGATTGATGCCATGTTGTATTGGGTAAAAGAATTTAATTTAGATGGATTTAGGTGTGATATGGCACATTTAGTGCCATTGGATTTTTGGATAGAAGCTAGAACAAGTTTGGAGCAAACTAAAAAATTATATTGGTTAGCTGAATGTGAAGATGTAGCATATCATCAAGTTTTTGATACCAGTTATGCTTGGGCATGGATGCATGCTACTGAAAAAGTAGCGAAGGGTCAAAGTGGAATACATGAAGTATATGCTATTTTACATCAATATGCTCAATATCCTAGAGGCGCTTCAAAATTATTTTTCACATCCAATCATGATGAAAATAGTTGGAACGGGACGGAGTATGAGAAATATAGCGTTGCGGCTAAAGCTTGGGCAGTATTCACACACACTTGGAATGGGCAACCATTAATTTATAGTGGGCAAGAATTACCCAATTTCAAACGTTTGGCATTTTTTGATAAAGACCAAATTCAATGGACGCAGACAGTGCCAGCACTTCATGAATTTTATAAAACCTTATTAACGGCAAGAAAACAGTATCCAGTTTTGCAATCAGGGCGTATTTTTAATTTACCTGCGACTGATAAGGTGATGACTTTTTTAAAACAAGATCAAAAACATACTGCGCTGATCATTTTAAATTTTTCTGAAGAAAGACAAGAGGTGCAAATAATACATGAAGCGTTTAATGGGACATTTACCAATCTTTTTTCTGGTTTAAGTTTTGACTTTAAAGGGACTAGTCAATTTGAATTAATGCCTGGAGAATATATTGTGTACATTAAATAGCGCCCAAATGATTTTGGAATTGATAAGCTTCAGTTGATTCAATTTCTTTTGGCATGTTGGTAGCTAATGAATTCCATCATCTCTGATAGACTAAAGCTACTTAAATTTTGTGCTGCAGTTAAGCCTGCTTTTTGTGCCACCAAAACACCATATTTACAATCATCGAATCCATCAATCGCATGGGCATCTGGATTAATAGATATTAATACATCTTGTTTCATTGCCAAATGAATATACCTCCAATCCATGTCTAATCTTCTAGGGTGTGCATTTAATTCAATCACTACATCATGCTCAGCGCAGGCAGCTATGATGGCTTCGTGGTTAATAGGGTATCCTTTACGACTCAACAATAAACGTCCTGTAGCGTGCCCAAGAATGCTTGTATAAGGGTTTTCAATGGCCCGCATTAAACGCATCATTGCTTTTTCTTCTGTCATTTTTAAATTAGAATGAATAGAAGCAATGACGATATCGAATAAGTCTAAAATTTCGTCTGGATAATCTAATTTGCCATCATTTAAAATATCCGCTTCAATACTCTTGAAAATTACAAAAGGAGCTAATTTTTTATTTAATAAATCGATTTCTTTATGTTGAGCTCTGATTCTATCTTCATGTAAACCATTTGCATAGAATGCAGACTTAGAGTGATCGCTTATCACTAAGTATTCTAATCCTTGGGCTTTTGCTGCAAGGGCCATTTGTTCAATCGTATGCAATCCGTCACTCCATGTACTATGGCAGTGGATAATCCCTTTGATGTCTGATGTTTGAATAGATTGACTTAATCCTTTTGTTTTTACATTCTGTATAATAGCTTGGTCTTCTCTTTGTGCAGCCGGAATGAATGGGATTTGAACCTGCTCAAATATTGCAATTTCTGAAGGGAAGGGGAATGTACCATTAAAATTTTGAAGCCCTTGCCAAGCAGTCCAAAATTCAGGACTACAAGACAAAATAAAATCTTGAAGGTAGAATTGTGCGTTGTTTACAGTATGCCATCTCAATTCAAAATGATCTGGACCCTTACTACTTAAATAATTGGTTGATTCAGAACAAATAAAGCCTTTTTCTTGTAACCAAGTACTTATTTCTTTTCGATTTGATGTGGTTACTATATCTAAATAATCTAAGGTTTCCATCTGTCTTTTGTAATGCCCAGAAACCTGGTGTAGGTCAGAGGGAAACTGCATGGCCAAAGCATTTTTGATTTGCTCTACTATTTCTTGTACCTGTTGGTATAAAAAACTACCTTGGTTTTGCAAGTAATAATTTAAAGCTTCATGAATACTTTGCTGAGTCTTAGCACCAAAGCCTTTATAATTAATTAAACGATTCTCCTCACAAGCATACAAGAGCTCGCCAATACTTTCAATACCTAATTCTTTCCAAATGGTAATGATCTTTTTGGGCCCTAATCCTTTAATTTTCAACATTTCTAAAATGCCGGCAGGAGTTTTATGAATATAGTCTTCTAGTATTTGAAGCTTTTTGGTGGCTAATAAATCCACAATTTTTTGTGCCAATGCATCTCCAATACCTCTAATCCCAGCAATTTGTGCGGGAGTCATTTGTTCTAAAGGGTCATTCAATCGGTCTAGCGTGTAGGCTGCGTTACTGTATGATTTTATTTTGAAAGCATTTTCTCCATGGATGTCCATGAGTTTAGCTAGTAAACTAAAATGTTCGGCAATTTCATAATTGTGCATGGGCAAATATAAATAAAACTAAGGAGTCCTTCTGAGTAGGGCGGGAAGTAGAGGCATAAAAAAACCCCCGATAAATCGAGGGTCTTTCAATATTATCCGAGGATAATTATTTCTTTTTAGCAGCAGCTTTCTTAGGAGCAGCTTTCTTAGCAGCCTTCTTAGGAGCAGCTTTCTTAGCAGCTTTCTTAGGAGCAGCTTTCTTAGCAGCTTTCTTAGGAGCAGCTTTCTTAGCAGCCTTCTTAGGAGCAGCTTTCTTAGCAGCCTTCTTAGGAGCAGCTTTCTTAGCAGCTTTCTTAGGAGCA
>JACCDH011260195.1_pt1 | contig 34907 bp, 35 predicted proteins | sample 7442481 | NCBI WGS metagenome assembly JACCDH01 (sample SAMN15323433, study PRJNA562643) | freshwater metagenome | isolation source: river surface water | place: USA:Blue River Watershed | collected 2017-08-15
AACTCCAACACTCTACCCCATAGAATGTTCCATGTCTAAACGACGTCGCGAGTGTAGCTCAATGGTAGAGCCTCAGTCTTCCAAACTGATTACGCGGGTTCGATTCCCGTCACTCGCTCCAATTACCTCTGGCAACCAGCGCAGTAGTAGAGCTTGCGGGTCGCCATCATCTCAATCACAATCGGCTTTTCACACTGCCTGCAGGGCAGACCCTGGCGCTTATAAACGTAGTAACGATCCTCGATCTTTGGTCTGCCCTTCAAAAACCCAGCTCGAGTGAGCATCAATCCGGTTTTTACCCCCAGCGGCATAAGCGATACCGCATCGAACCAGAGTCCGGCTATTTGCTCCTCGGAAAGTAGCTTGCCCGGAGTATGCGGATTGATGCCTGCCCTAAAGAGCAACTCAGCGCGGTAAACATTGCCAACGCCAGCCAAAACTTCCTGATTCATTAGCAAAATACCGATTGCAGTAGTCGATTTCTTTACTCTTTCAACGAATCTGCGGGATTCAGATCCTGAGGCATCCGGCCGAAGCGGATCCGGACCTAGCCGATGCTGCAGAGCCTGCAGTTGCTCCTTACTTACCAGCTCACAGGCGGTGGGACCACGAAGATCAGCGAGCATTGAGTCGGCTAGAAAGCGGGCACGCACGGCCCCTGTTGGCTCCGGTGGCTGGTCCTCGAAACTTTCGAACCGCCATTTCCCATAAATACCTAGGTGAATCCGCAGAGTCGCTGCCTCAAAATCAAGAAACAGCTGCTTGCCCCAAGCCGTGGCAGATACCAACTTGCTGCCAGAGATGAACCCCGCATCGGTGAATCTCCCCTGCGGCGAGGAAACGTCGATCGCCTTTCCTTGAAACCGCTTGCGAAACTCCCCAGCAGTTCTATGGACGTTATGGCCCTCGGGCATTTAGTAGCGGACCTCGCCGGTCTGCTCGTAGTGGGCAATCTTTGAAATCCGTCGAACATGTCGCTCGTCATTTGAAAAATCGCGATCTATAAAGATTTTTACAAGCTCCAGCACCTCGGCCTGAGAGTGCTGCCTGGCACCGACCGCGCAGACATTCGCGTCGTTGTGATCCCTGGCAAGAGCGGCGGTGTCAGCGTTCCAAATCAGCGCTGCCCTGATCCCTTTGACCTTGTTTGCCGCGATTTGCTCACCATTGCCGCTGCCCCCAAGCACAATTCCCAGGGCCTGCACACCGGCTGATTGATCAGCAACTACCGCCTGAGCCGCCGCAATGCAGAAACCGGGGTAATCATCCAGCGCGTCATAGACCTTTGGTCCGTGATCGACAAGCTCATGGCCCAGTTTGCCAAGCTCCTCAACCAAAAAGGCACTCAGCTCCATACCTGCGTGGTCGGTTGCAATGTGGATTCTCATAGCCGCTCCATCTTGTTAGTAACTAGTGACTGCAGAACCTCTGGCTGGGTCGAGAAGATAACCACACTCTCACCGCTTTTCAGCTTGAGCTCAAGCCCCCTACCTGGCTTTGGCATAAATGCCAGCTTGCCCCTTGAGTAGCGGATTCCCAAGCCTCCGTAGTCACGGGCTCTAAGCTGAACGATCCCTGTTCCGACGATGTCGTCGAAATCTAGCGTGAGCATTGGCACTCCAGAGAGTTTGACTCGAAGTCGCTCTCCAAGCTCGACCTGGGGCACCTGCAGCACAACGACAACCAAAGCCATTGGAATCGCCAGCAGAATCAGGAATAGGTTGAAGGGGAAACCTTGCTGAGTGTCGCTGAGCTGAATCATCGTGGTGGTCCAGGCGATTAGCTGCAGGAGCAGGAATACCCCTACCCCTGAATAGCCAAGCAAACCAGAGAGCAGACGCTTCTTCGTGAAGGCGGAGATGCCCAAAAACAGCAGAGCGAGGACCTGAAGGATTGAGATTTCAATCAGGTGCTGCTCAAAACTTACGAATCGATCAGGTTGAAGGCTTGGACCCCAGTGCACAGGGATTGGCTCTTCCATCCACCCCTGATTCACGCTCAGCATCAAAAATCCGAGGTGCACCAGAACCAAGGCGATCGCTATCGCGAAAATCTTTCTAACGTTTTTCAAGTCGACTCCTTGAAAAGCGAAGTACCACCGATGCGGCAAACGCGGTCAGGATCACATAGGCAAGAGTAAGTGCCTGAAGTTCCAGACTGAGAACAATCGGCGCGGCCAGCGCTGCGATAACCATGGAGAACTCTCCGCGAGCGATCAAAAAGCCGGTGGCCCGCCATGCGCTCATCGGGTCTGTCAGATCTCTCGTGACCCACCAGCCGACCAAGTACTTGCCAGCGATGCCCAGCACCGTCAATAGCAAAGCCAATGGCAATACCGCTGGCAAATCCGCAGGGTTGGTTGTGATGCCAAAAAACAGGAAGAAAATTGCGGCGAAGATGTCACGGATTGGGCTGAGTCTTGCACGGGCTGTCTCTGCAACCTCACCGGTGAGGAGCAATCCAATCAAGAAGGCCGCCACCACACCTGAGAAGCCAACCATATCCGCTAGCCCAGCAGCCAAAAGTGCGGCTCCGAACACCGTGAGCAGCAAACCACCTGGCTCATTTGGATCAAGGATCTTGCTCCACTTCGCCGAACCTCGAAAGCTAACGAGAATGACCAGGCCGGTAATGGCCAAGGCGAGCGAGACCGAGATGATTCCCGAAACCGCAGAGACCCCCAAAACGATAGACGTGAGAAGTGGAAGGTAGGGAGCAAGAGCAAGATCTTCGAAGACCAGCACCCCGATCGCTCGCTTGGAAACCTCGGATCGCCTCCAACCCATCTCCTTGATCAGCTGGGCTGCAATACCGGAGGAAGAAACATAGGTTATGCCCGCAAGCGCAAGCGCTCCACCAATCCCCCAACCAAGGAACAGCCCCAGCACAAAACCAGGGGTTGCATTAGCGAAGAAATCGATAAAACCCGCGCTCTTGCGCTCTTTGAATGCCTTGGCCAAGTCATAGGCGGAGTACTCAAGCCCAAGCAGCAAAAGCAGCATGATTGCGCCAATTTGAGCGCCGGTATTGAGAAATTCCTCGCTCAACGAGAGCGGCACCAGGCCGCCCTCTCCGATAGCGAGGCCGATAAGTAAGTAGAGCGGCACTACAGAAAACTTGAGGCGATTTGCAATGAATGCCACGACCCCCAGCACCAGCAGGGCGCCGCCTATCTCAGCAAGCAGGGCGGCATTTTCTGGCGCCTGGGAGCTAGCTTGCAAGATTCTTACCACAGCTAATTATCTCGGGAGAATCCGACACCAAAAACGCTCTAGGCTTTTGGTTACACAGAGTTAACGGAGACTTAGAGACAAATGCCTGGTGAAAACCTCACTCGCCTAGAAGCCGCAGAGCGCGCAGCCAACCTAAAAGTTCACAGCTACAAGGTTCTTCTCGACCTAACTAGCGGCGAAGAGACCTTTAGCTCTCACACCGAGGTGAGCTTTAGTGCAACCAGTGGCTACTCCACCTTTATTGATGCAATCACCCACTCGGTTGAGAAGGTTGTGCTAAACGGCGAGGATCTTGACCCTGCGCAGGTGTCTGACGGGGTAAGGATTTCGCTTCCGAACCTAAAGGCCGAGAACACTCTCGTGATCTCCGCCCACGGCAAATACTCAAACTCAGGTGAGGGTCTGCACCGGTTCGTTGACCCTGTGGACCAGGAGGTCTACCTCTACACCCAGTTCGAAGTACCAGATTCAAGACGCATGTTCCCAGTCTTCGAACAGCCAGACCTCAAGGCGGAATTCAGCTTCAGCATCATCGCTCCCGATTACTGGGAGGTAACTTCAAACCAGGCAACTCCGGCCTCGGTAAAGCTTGAGAATGGCAAGGCGAGATGGGATTTTGCACCAACCCCGAGAATCTCTAGTTACATCACCGCTTTGATCGCCGGCCCCTACCAAAAGTGGACTGATGCACTGGTTTCAACCTCGGGAAGAACGATCCCGCTAGGCGTTTTCTGCCGCCGCTCACTTGGGCAGTACATGGATCCCGATTACATCTTCGAAAAGACCAAGCAGGGCTTTGACTTCTTTGAGAACCTGTTTGGTGTTCCGTACCCATTCGAGAAGTACGACCAGCTCTGGGTCCCAGACTTCAACGCCGGTGCGATGGAAAATGCTGGCGCGGTCACCTTCACCGAGAACTACGTGTTCCGATCCGCAGTTACCGACGCCACTCGTGAGCGTCGCGTTGTGACCATCCTGCACGAGCTGGCCCACATGTGGTTTGGTGACCTAGTAACCATGCGCTGGTGGAACGATCTTTGGCTGAATGAGTCCTTCGCTGAGTACGCCTCCACCCTGGCAACCGCCGAGGCAACCGAGTGGAAAGAGGCATGGACCACCTTCGCATCGCTTGAAAAGAACTGGGCTTACCGCCAGGATCAGCTGCCATCTACCCACCCGATTGTGGCCACCATCAATGACCTCGAAGATGTTCAGGTCAACTTCGATGGCATTACCTATGCAAAGGGAGCCTCGGTTCTCAAGCAGCTAGTCGCCTGGGTGGGTCAAGAGCCTTTCGTTCGCGGAGTCTCGAGCTACTTCAAGAAGCACGCCTGGGGTAACACAGAACTCAAGGATCTGCTGGTTGAGCTCGAGCGCGAATCCGGTCGTGATCTTTCAAGCTGGTCCAAGCTTTGGCTAGAGACCGCCGGTGTGAACACGCTCAAGCCAGAGTTCACCCTGGATGCCGCTGGCAATTACGAGAGCTTCAAGATTGTTCAGACCGCCATTGCGGAGCAGCCGACCATCAGACCACACCGTCTCGGCGTTGGTCTTTTCAACCTGCAGAATGGCAAGTTGGTAAAGAGCGAGTATCTAGAGCTCGACATCGACGGTGCCGTAAGCGAAGTCGCCGAGCTAGTTGGAAAGAAGCAGCCTGATCTGCTGCTACTAAATGACAACGACCTCGCCTATGCCAAGATTCGACTCGACGAGCGCTCAGCGAAGGCAGCCCTTGGAAACCTATCTGGCATCGAGGATTCGCTCGCCAGGACCTTGGTCTGGACCGCGGCATGGGACGCAACCAGAGACGGAGAATCACCAGCGAGTGACTTCATCGACCTAGTGCTAAATCACATTGGACCGGAGACTGAATCCACCACAATCCTTACCCTGCTTCGACAGCTCGTGACCACCGGAACCCTCTACACCGCACCCAACAAGCGCGAGGCAATGCTGGAGAAAATCGCTGATGGGCTGATCGAGCTAGCAACCAAGGCCAAGCCCGGCTCTGACTCACAGTTACAGTTCGTGAAGTTCGTGCCGCAGTTTGCGAGGACTCAAGCGCAAGCTCGTTGGATGCAGCAGCTACTGTCCGGAGAAATCTCACTACCTGGACTCGAAGTTGACCAAGACGTGCGCTGGGAGCTAGTGATTGGTTTGACTATCTGTGGCGTAATCGGCGAGCACGAAATCGCCACCGAACTAGAGCGTGATAACACCGCAAACGGTCAGAAGTTCGCAGCAGCGGCTCGAGCAACGATTCCAAACGCGGCAACCAAGCTAGAAACCTGGAAGACCTTGACCGAAACCGAGGATTACTCCAACACCCTAATCAACTCAGCCTCTTTGGCTTTTGGTCGAGTAAACGATGTTTCTCTGCTGGAGCCGTATGTGGATCTATACCTGTCAAATGCAGAGCGAATCTGGGATGAGCGCAGCTATCACATCGCGGCTTACCTCCTGAATAACCTCTACCCCATCCAGCTAGCCAACGCTTCGCTTGCTGAGAAGACCAAGGCGCTAATCGAGAAGGATTCAATCAAGGCAAAGCCGGCCCTGAGAAGGATCCTCATCGAGAACCTAGCCGGCCTGGAGCGCGGACTAACCGCTCAGGCGAAGGACGCATAATGGCTTGGCTTGAGTCGTTAGGCGTTTGGGAGACTCCAGCTCGAATCGGACTAATCGTCGTGTTGGCGATAGCCGCTCGGGTGGTGCTCGCTTTCTCAATTCGCAAAACAACTCGAGCCATTCTCGAGGGTGCTAGGACTGTAAACAAAAACGGAAAAGCAGCCAAGTCCAACGCTGAACGAATCAGCCAGCGCGGAAAAACCATCTCCAGCGTGTTGGATAACTTTGCAACCTGGACCTTGGTCATCACCGCGGTGGTGATGATCCTGAGTGAATTGGGTGTCGATGTTGGAGCACTGATTGCGGTCTCCACGATCATTGGTGCCGCGGTTGGTTTCGGTGCTCAGACCCTGGTCAAGGATGTCATCTCAGGCATCTTCATGGTATTTGAAGACCAGTTCGGTGTCGGTGACGATGTGAATCTCGGCCAGGTCATTGGCAAGGTCGAGCGAGTTCGCCTCAGGGTAACCGAAGTCCGAGACAAAGACGGCATGCTGTGGTTTGTGAGGAACGGCGAGATTATCAACGTCGGCAACGGATCACATGGAAAATCTTTATGACCGAATCGGTGAGGAAGGCTTCACCAAACTAACCAGGGTTTTCTATGAGGGCGTTGCAAATGACCCGCTACTGAAACCCATGTACCCGGAGGAAGACCTAGGACCTGCCGAGCGCAGGCTGCGGATGTTTTTGGAGCAATACTGGGGCGGACCGGATACCTATCAACAGGAGCGTGGTCACCCTAGGCTCCGAATGCGCCACTTTGAATTCCGGATCGGGCCAAAGGCTCGGGATGCTTGGCTCAATCACATGAGAAACGCAGTTGCATCCCTTGAGCTATCGAAGCTTGATGAAGCGATGCTGTGGGATTACCTAGAGCGAGCTGCCCACGCAATGCTCAACACCTTTGAAGACTAGATCAAATCACCTTGGCTAACACGTGGCCGTGTTTGGTGCTTAGCCTTACCCAACCGCGGGTCCTAAAGACACTCACCATCTCCCCCTGCGACATAAAGCCAAGACCAGATATCGCAAAAGCTGCAGCTGCGGGGAAGCTGACCTCATAGCCAACCGACTTACCCCAGATTTGAGAACGAACCTTTTGAGCAATTGAAGCTCCGATGCTTTCTGGGAGGGCGGCTGCAACCTCAGCGATGCCGTCCTTCGCCCAAAGACTAAGTTGCTGTTGCGGGATCTGCCCCGCCTCCTCCCAGCCATCTCTAGGTGGTGTAATACCTGTCCAGGCTGCCCGCATTTGGACCGGAGGCAAACTAAGGAATCTGTCCTCACCGATGCCGACTAAGCGCTCCAATATCGAAGCCAGCTCAAAGTTGGCATCAATCTCCACAGGCGCAGCCAGCTTGGTAACTCGAAGTCCGATAACAGTGGGGCCCTCGCCCAGGAGGTTGCTGGAGAAGATAGGAGAAACATAGACGGCTAAAACATCGCCGAAGCTCTTGAATTTGACCAGGCCATCCGGGTCCAGCTTCTTTGCCCGCTCGAGGTAGCTTGCCAAGTCTGAAACATCAGAGTGGTCGTTGAACTGGATTGCTGGCATGAGAGTTCTAAACTATCGCTGAACAAGGGAATCTATGACTATCGCCATCCCAAATGACCCTGTGGCAGACCTGCTTAGGGTGCTGAATCTAGAACAAACAGACAAGACCGAGTTTTTGGGGCAGACCCAATGGATGCCACATGGCAGGGTGTTTGGCGGCCAGGTCCTTGCCCAAGCGCTAACTGCAGCCCAGCGAACAACCGATGACTCTCGCCCAGTCCACTCGCTTCACTCATACTTCCTACGGCCTGGAGACATCGAACAACCGATTCGATTTTCCGTGGAGATTCTTCGCGACGGCAAGAGCTTCAGTGCCAGACGCGTGCATGCAATCCAAAACGATGTGCCCATCTTTTCAATGATTGCCTCGTTTCAAGAGCAGGCAGATGGCCTTGAACACACAACCGACTTTCCGCAAGGAGTGCCAAGCCCCGAGGATCTTCCATCAGCCGCGGATTTGTTGGGTGCAATCGCTCACCCCACCGCCGAATACTGGTCTAAGGCGAGGCCATTTGACCTCAGACATGTCTCAGAACCGCTTTATCTAAAGCCGCCGAAGGAGCGGGTCGCGAACCAAATGGTTTGGTTCAGAGCTCTCAGTGAAATGCCTTCGGACCCTTCAACTAACGTGGCCGCCTTAGCGTATGCGTCGGACTATTCCATCTTGGAGTCGATCCTCAAGCGCCACGGCATCACCTGGGCGCACCCCGGGCTAAGCTCTGCAAGCCTTGATCACGCGATGTGGTTTCACAGGCCAACTCGGGTAGATCAGTGGCACCTATACGTTCAGGAAAGCCCTTCCGCGCAAGGCGGAAGAGGTCTTTCGATAGGCAAGATTTTCAACCAAAAAGGCGAACTTGTTGCCACCTGCGCCCAAGAGGGCATGATTCGAATCCCTGAGGTTTCTTAGTCTCTGGTTAGGCGTCTGTAGGTTGAGCGGTGAGGCTTGGCGGCCTCAGGTCCAAGTCGCTCAATCTTGTTGGCCTCGTAGGCCTCGAAGTTACCCTCAAACCAATACCACTGATCTGGATTCTCATCAGTACCCTCGTACGCCAGGATGTGGCTGGCTACTCGGTCCAGGAACCAGCGATCGTGGGTGATAACAACTGCGCAACCTGGGAACTCCAACAGCGCATTTTCCAGTGACGACAGTGTTTCGACATCGAGATCGTTGGTCGGCTCATCCAAAAGAAGAAGGTTTCCACCCTGCTTCAGAGTGAGGGCAAGATTCAACCTGTTACGCTCACCACCGGATAGCACACCAGCCTTCTTTTGCTGGTCCGCTCCCTTGAAACCAAAGGCCGCAACATAGGCGCGAGATGGCATCTCTACTTGACCTACAGTCATGAAATCAAGCCCGCCGGACACTACTTCCCAGAGAGTCTTCTCTGGGTCAATGCCACCTCGGTTTTGATCGACGTAGGAGATCTTCACGGTCTCACCGATCTTCAGATCACCGGAGTCGAGCTGGTGCAGCCCGGTGATGCACTTGAACAGAGTTGACTTACCAACACCGTTCGGGCCAATGATTCCAACGATTCCGTTGCGAGGTAGCGAGAATGATAGATTGCTGAACAGTGGTCGACCATCAAAGCCCTTGCCAATGTTCTTCGCCTCGATAACGACATTTCCAAGTCTTGGTCCAGGTGGAATCTGGATCTCTTCAAAATCCAGTTTTCTGGTCTTATCGGCCTCTGCAGCCATCTCTTCGTATCTGGCAAGACGAGCCTTTGATTTGGTCTGCTTAGCCTTGGGCGATGAGCGAACCCACTCGAGTTCATCTGCTAGACGCTTCGCAAGTTTGGCGTCCTTCTTGCCTTGAACCTCTAGTCGCTCCGCTTTCTTCTCTAGGTAGGTGGAGTAGTTGCCCTCATACGGATAAGCACGACCGCGGTCCAGCTCCAGGATCCACTCTGCGACATTGTCTAGGAAGTATCGATCGTGAGTCACGGCAAGGACGGCTCCGGTGTACTTAGCTAGGTGCTGCTCCAACCAGAGCACACTCTCCGCGTCAAGGTGGTTAGTGGGCTCATCCAAAAGTAGGAGATCCGGCTTCTGCAACAGAAGTTTGCAAAGTGCAACGCGACGGCGCTCACCACCAGAAAGGTGTGTAACAGGAGTGTCAGCCGGAGGGCATCGCAGAGCATCCATTGCCTGCTCAAGCTGGTTGTCTAGATCCCAGCCGTTCTGAGCGTCAATCTCCTCCTGAAGAGTTCCCATCTCAGCCAACAAAGTGTCGTAATCCGCATCGGGGTTAGCTAGCTCGGCTGAAATCTCGTTGAAGCGATCAATCTTGCCCTTCAAGTCGGCAACAGCCTCTTCGACGTTTCCGAGAACGGTCTTTTCCTCATTCAGCGGAGGCTCCTGCATCAAAATGCCCACGGAGTATCCAGGGGAAAGACGGGCCTCACCATTTGATGGAGTGTCCATGCCGGCCATGATCTTCAGAACCGAGGACTTACCAGCACCGTTAGGTCCAACCACACCGATCTTCGCGCCCGGGTAAAAGGCAAGTGTCACGTCATCAAGGATTACCTTGTCACCGTGGGCCTTGCGAGCCTTGATCATCTGATAGATAAATTCAGCCAATTTGCATCCTTCTTAATAGGCGAAAATCCCTCTTCACCAGTGCCTCGGAAAGCTTAGCTGACCCAAGGGTAAGCGCAGGTAAAGAGGGATTTCGCTATCGATCAATCTTGCTTGGGGGGATGACTGATCGAATCTTGTTTATGCAGGCTGAAGCTCTTCCTCGAGCTCCTCAGATTCCTCGTCATCAGGTCGCAGCACCACGCGGTCAAAGCTGCTAACACCGAAGTTCAGGTCTAAACCAATGTGGTCGGCATCAATCTCGATGCTTGTCCCACTTCGCTCGCCGTTATCCCAATCCCGAATCTTTAGCTTGCCTTGAATCACAACTCGATCGCCTTTGCTCACAGAGTCCAAGACGTTCTTGGCTAGCTGCCGGAATGACACGATGGTGAACCAGTTCGTGGAAGTTGTGGTCCAAGAATTCTTGGCCGCATCGAATCGTCTAGTGTTCGCCGCCAGTCGAAACGTGGCCATGGTTAGGTTGTCCGCGGTCTCGTGACGCTTTACATCGGTTGCCACCAGACCAGAAACAGTTATTTGCTCTGACATTTGCCCTCCTTGTTTGGATGGGGCAAGTGTGACAATTTCAGCCGCTGGGCTGTAAGGGGTGCAACGAACCTGTGGATAACTTGAGTTTTGGCTTGGCTGTTAGCGCAGAAGGTGGGTGAACTTGGATCGAACCTTTGCCACCTTAGGAGCGACCACCGCAACGCAGTAACCCTGGTTGGGGTTCTTGGCAAAGAAGTCCTGGTGGTAATCCTCGGCAGCAAAGAACTCTCCCAGCGGGACAATCTCTGTGACAACTGAAGTGCCCCAGATTTTCTTGCTGCGCTCGAGGGCGGCTTCAAAGATCTCTTTTTGACCATCGGTGTAGAACATCGACGAGCGGTACTGGGTACCGATGTCGTTACCCTGACGGTTCAATTGGGTTGGATCGTGGAGGGTAAAGAAGATGTCGAGAATGTCCTCGCTGCTGATTACGGACTCATCAAATTCGATACTCACAACCTCTGCATGACCGGTGTTGCCATCGCACACCTGCTCATAGGTTGGGTTTTCCTTGTGGCCGCCGGTGTAACCGCAAGTCACATCTGAGATCCCTTTGAACTGGGAGTAAGCAGAGTCGAGGCACCAGAAGCAGCCTCCGCCTAGAACGAATTTGGTCATGGGTAACTAAACTCACTTTCAGTCAACGCTAATCCCGCTTGATGTTGACCAAGGAAGCCTAATTGACTCAAAAGCACCCAACCCTCGGAGTTATCTTCGCGCTGACCGCAGCCTTGCTTTTCGGTCTCAACGCCTCCACAACTAAAGTCATCATCCAATCTGGCTTGACCGCGGAGCAGGTCGTTTTCGTCAGGTCGCTTTTCTCTGCATCTATCGCTTTGATGTGGGCCCTCTACGCCAACCGATCGGCCCTAAAGATCACCGCTCGCCAAATTCCTCAGTTGATCCTTCTTGGTGTGGTTGGAGTCGGGGCACTGCAGTGGACTTATTCACTGGCTGTAGTGATGCTTCCGGTCGGGATCGCACTGTTGATTGAGTACACCGCAGTGCTGTGGGTGCCGATCATCATGATGATCTTTTTCAAAGAGGGCGTGAAGAAACAAATCTGGTTGGGCGCAGCTTTAGTGCTGGGTGGCCTTGCCGTTGTTGGGCAGGTTTGGAATTCCGAGCTCGACCCCATCGGTGTCTTCTGGGGCTTTGCCGCCGCCGCATCGCTCACCTTCTACTTCATCTCTGGAGAGCGCGTGCAGCGAAATCTCCCGACTAACGTAACCATGTTTTACGGGATGAGCACCGCAACGCTGCTCTTTCTGCCTTTTGCAAATTGGCAGAGCTTTGACTTCGGCAAGATGGGCATGCAGCTTGACCTATCGGGAAATCTGGCTGGAAACTCGGTTCCGCTTTGGTTGGCCCTAGTTTGGCTTGGGGTTATGGGGTCTTTTCTTCCGATGGCGTTTAGCTATCTCGCACTTCGGCACCTCAGTGCCACCATCGTTGGCATCATCGCAACCAGTGAAACGATCCTCGCCTTTTTCTTCGCGCTGCTGTGGCTTGGGGAGTACATCACTCTCACTCAGGCACTCGGTGGCATCGTTGTAGTCTTAGGAATACTTATCGCGCAAACTGCGCGGAAGCAAAACGCAGTACAGACAGTTGAGTAACACATGGCAACCCTAGAACTAACCCTCGACACCTTCGAGAGCACCATCAAACAGGATGGCATCACCCTGGTTGACTTCTGGGCTGAGTGGTGTGGCCCCTGCCGCATGTTTGGCCCGATCTTCGAGAAGTCCTCTGAGGCGCACCCTGAAATTCGTTTCGGCAAGGTGGACACTGAGGCGCAGCAGGAGCTTGCCGGCATGGCGGGCATCACCTCCATCCCAACTCTTATGATTTTCCGCGACGGAATTCTGCTGTTCAACCAGGCGGGAGCTCTACCCGGACCTGCACTAGAGGACTTGATTGGCAAGGTTGAGGCACTGAACATGGATGAGGTTCGTGCCGAGATCGCCAAAGAGCAGTAAGGCAGATGCGCAATAACTCACTGGCGATGCTCGCCACCATCACTGGTGTTGGCATCCTGGCCTGGTGGGTCGGTTTTTTTGATCCGGAGACCTGTAACCCTGAGGCGCAGCAGGCCGGCTGGACAAGCTGTGAAGCGATTGCTCAGGAGAGAACTATTGCCCTTTGGGCGCTAATCATTGTCACCATTACCGCGGCAACAATCACCCTGGTTAGGCGCAATAAGCGCAAGCGCTAAAGAAGCGTTGAGACCTCTTGGTAGGCAAGCTCCGGGAAAGCCTGGTGCACTGCCTGGTTAGTCAGCTTCCCTGCGTGGGTATTGAGTCCCAGTGCTAGCGCAGCATCCTGCGCACAGGCGCGCTGCCAGCCCAAATCAGCAAGCTTTGTTAGATAAGGCAGAGTGGCATTGGTTAGCGCTTGAGTCGAGGTCTGTGGCACAGCACCGGGCATATTCGCAACACAGTAGTAGGTGCTCTGGTGCACCTCGTAGGTTGGATTGTCGTGAGTGGTCGGGCGGGAGTGCTCGAAGCAACCCCCCTGATCGATGGCGATGTCTACCAGAACTGAGCCTGGCTTCATAGCTTTCACCATCTCATCGGTCACCAACTTTGGTGCCCTCTCCCCCGGAATCAAAACCGATCCGATCACTAGATCGGCATCTTTGAGCTCGGCAGCAATCTCGTACGAGGTAGAAACCTTGGTCTTCACCTGGGAGGAGAATCTTGCATCGAGCTCACGAAGTCGCGGAATCGATAGATCAATCACTGTCACATCGGCACCCATGCCGTGGGCGACGGTCGCAGCCTCGGTGCCGGCAACCCCACCTCCGATAACAACAACCTTTGCCTTGCGAGTTCCAGGCACACCACCCATCAGCACGCCAACACCACCATTGGTCTTCATTAGTTGGTACGCACCAATCTGTGCGGAAAGGCGACCAGCCACCTCGCTCATTGGCTGAAGTAGTGGAAGCTGACGATTCGGCAACTGCACGGTTTCGTAGGCAATTGCAGTTACCTGGTTGCTAATCAGAGCGTCGGTGCACTCCTTGGAAGCGGCAAGGTGTAAGTACGTGAAAAGAAGCTGACCAGGAACCATCAGGTCATATTCCTGAGCGATCGGCTCTTTTACCTTCACAACCAATTCAGCTGACCAGGCGACCTTTGCGGAATCAACAATCTGAGCGCCTGCAGCGACATACTCTTGGTCACCAAAACCGGAACCGACACCGGCCGAGGCCTCGACCATAACCTTGTGACCGCGACGAACCAACTCGTGAACACCAGCTGGCGTCATTGCCACTCGCGACTCGTTGTTCTTTACCTCTTTGGGCACTCCAATTAGCACAGCGTCTCCTTGCTGAAAGTTGGTTGATTCTCGCAAATATTTCGCAATCAATCCCATCGCTTAGAATAAATTCGCTATTTCCCATAAATTTCGAAAATAATTCGAAGAAGTGGAGCACCGAGTTGTCAGCACCGAAGAATCTGCAGCCTGCAGACCTGGATGAAACCGACATAGAAATTCTTAGAGTGCTCTCGAGCCAGGGTCGAATCTCCAATGCAGACCTTGCCAGCGAGGTTGGAATTGCTCAATCAACCTGCCTGGCAAGGGTTCGAAACCTGGTGGACAAGAAGGTGATCACAGGTTTCTACGCTGACATCGACCCGGCAGCACTTGGATTAGAGCTACAGGCGCTGATTTCAGTGACCCTGCGCGCTGGCGCGAGGGCAAACCTCTCGGATTTCATGGCGCAAATTCGCTCTCACCCACAGGTGATCCAAGTCTTCTTCCTAGGTGGCACTGAGGACTTCATTGTCCATGTCGCTGTCAAGAACTCTGACGAGGTCAGAGAGTTTGTTCTCGCCGAGCTCAGCAACAACCCTGCCGTAGCAAACACCAGAACCAACTTGGTCTTCGACCATTTCCACAAGGGTCCAATCGCCTAGCTAGAATCGGGTGGTCAAAGGAGATCGCTTGTACGACGCAATGCACCGCCCAGGCTCAATGCCTGAACTTCGCAAAGCGGTTTTTGAGTATGCGTCTGAGCGAATGGACTTGGATCCCGCTCCTCTAGACGGCCCAAAATCAGAGGCGGAACTGTTCCGTCTTGCCGGACAAACCATTACAGAGGCCGGTCTCGGAGGCCTTCAAGCACTGAAGCTATTTGGCGAGGTACTGGCTCCGGCAACGATTTCGATCGACCACCCGAACTACCTATCATTCATACCTGCAGCCCCTACCGAAGCGGCCTCACTTTTTGATCTTGTGGTCTCAGCATCATCTATCTACGGCGGAAGTTGGACCGAGGGTGCTGGGGCTGTCTTTGCCGAGAATCAGGTGCTGAGTTTTCTCGCTAAGGAATGTGGATTACCCGACAGCTCAGGCGGTGTCTTCGTCCAGGGTGGCACTTTGGGAAACCTATCTGCCCTGGTTGTGGCCAGAGATGTCGCGGAACGAAAGCATGGGAAGCAAAACTGGGCCCTGATCGCATCTGAGGAGTCCCACTCATCGCTCAAGGCCGTTGCCAAGGTTATGGGCGTCGAGGTGATCAAGGCATCGGCCCCAACTGGCTCGTTGAAAAAGCCAGAGCTTCTCGAGGCTGTAGCAAAGGCCAAAGCTGAGGGGTTTGAGATTTTTGCCCTAGTTGGCACCGCAGGCACCACAAACTTTGGAATCGTGGACGACCTTGAGGCGATCGCCGAGGTCGCCGAAGACTTGGATGTCTGGTTCCACGTGGATGGAGCCTACGGATTAGCTGGCATCCTCTCCCCCAGCCACAAGCACCTGTACAGAGGGATTGAAAAAGCCGACAGTTTTATTGTCGACCCACACAAATGGCTCTTTGCTCCCTTCGATGCCTGTGCCCTGGTTTATCGCGAACCAGCTCTTGCCAGGGAAGCGCACACCCAACACGGTGAGTATCTCGAGACGCTCAATGAGAAGGATGAATTCAACCCTTCTGATCACGCGTTCAACCTAACTAGACGAGTTAGAGGACTACCGCTTTGGTTTTCAATGGCCACACACGGCGTAGCAAGGTACCGCGAGGCAGTGGCGCAAAACATCGCGCTGGCACATCAAATCGCAGAAGAGATTAAGCGGCGTGATTACCTCAAGCTGGTGCGAGAGCCGCAACTCTCGGTGGTTGTGTTTGAGCGAGTCGGCTGGGCGAAGGATGACTACGACCGCTGGAGCGATGACCTGCTGCACTCCGGCTTCGCCTTTGTAGTCCCCTCATCTCATAAGGGCAAGGTCAACACCAGATTTGCGATAGTCAACCCAACCACCAAATACGAGGATCTGGTGAAGATCCTTGACTCAATGGAGTAACCATGAAGCTCACCAAAGTACTAAAGGCAGAACCGCTATCTAGGGTGAAAGCACCGAGCCGAGGCAGCTTGACTGTTGCGGCGGTGCAGGTGAGTTGGCGCCAAGATCCACTTGAACATCAGGCGAATCTAGAAAAAGCAATTCGACTAGCGGCCGACTCTGGAGCAGAGATCGTTTTCCTGCCTGAACTAACCCTCTCACGCTATCCAGCTGATGTTTGCCCCACCGGTGTGCCATCGGAAAGTGCCGAGGCGCTGTTGGGTGGCCCCACCTACAGTTTCATCTCTCGTCTCGCGAAAGAACTCCAGATCTCAATCCACGCATCGCTTTATGAGGCAACCGGGTTTGAGGATGGACGCGGCCTAAACACCGCGATTTTGGTTGGTAAAGATGGTCAGCTGGTAGGTAAAACGCCAAAGCTTCACATCCCGGTTACCGAAGGGTATTTCGAGGACAAGTACTTCCAGCCAGGTCCTAACCAAAACCCCTATCCAATCTGGGAAACCGAAAAAGCAAAACTTGGAATGCCCACCTGCTGGGATGAGTGGTTCCCCGAGGTGGCTCGCGCATACGCCCTATTGGGAGCCGACATTCTTTGCTATCCAACGGCAATCGGGTCAGAACCCGACCACCCAGATTTCGACACCGAGCCACTGTGGCGACAAACCATAGTTGGACACGCCATCGCCAATGGCCTTTTCATTGTGGTTCCAAACCGCTGGGGCGATGAGGGTCGCATCAGCTTCTATGGATCAAGCTTCATCGTTGACCCCTACGGAAGAATTCTGGCCCGAGCAGGGCGTGAGGGCGATGAGGTTTTGGTTGCCGAGCTAGATCTCGATCAGCGTAGGGATTGGCTTGAGCTCTTTCCCTTCTTTGGAACCCGCAGGCCTGACACCTACTCGATTCTCACCCGCGAAATTGTGAACCCCAGAAGTGATTCCGGTGAGGGTGTCCAGGGTGGTATTCCAGGATTGAGACCATGAGAATCCTCCCTCCTGAGTGGCAAAAGCACTCCCGCACCTGGGTCGCCTTTCCAACCACTGGCTACACCCTTGGGGACAGCGAATCGGATCATCACAGAGCCCGCAGCGCTTGGGCCGCTGTAGCGAATGCAGCTTCAGAATTTGAACCGGTCAGCGTTGTGATCAACCCAGGCGATGAGGCTATTGCGAAGAAGTACCTGTCTTCAGCCTGTGAAATGGTTCCGATCGCGTTAAACGATGCCTGGATAAGGGATTCGGGGCCGTCTTTTGTAATCGAGAATCGAGCCCTAAAGGCCGTCAACTGGGTGTTCAACGGCTGGGGTGCTCAGGGTTGGGCAACCTATGACAAGGATGCGAAGCTAGCCACCGAGATTGCAAATCACCTCGGAGTTGAAATCATCGATTCGGAGCTAGTGAATGAGGGTGGCGGTTTTCACGTAAGCGGCAATGGCGAACTACTGCTAACCAAGACCGTCCAGCTTGGAAAAGGTCGGAACCCTCAGCTTTCAGCCGAGGCGGTCGAGGCTGAAATGCACGAAAAACTTGGCACTAAAAAAGCTATCTGGCTAGAGCGCGGCCTCACCCGTGACTACGAGGAGTTTGGCACTCAGGGACATGTGGACATCGTTGCGTGCTTCACCCCGGACGGCAGGATTCTTTACCACGATCAGCGAAATCCAAACCATCCCGATTACTTAGTTTCGGCCGAGGTCCGGGAGCAGTTCATCAGGGCCGGCTATGAGGTGGTATCGGTGCCAGCTCCAGAGGTGCTAACCGATGGCGAGGGACCGGTGGATTTCAGCTACATCAATCACTACGTGCTCAACAACGCAGTTCTACTCTGTGCCTTCAATGATCCAAGAGACAAAGAGGCCAAGGCGATTATTCGCGAGGCTTATCCAGGCAGAGAGGTTGTGCTGCTGGATGCAACAGAAATCTTTGCTCGCGGCGGCGGTATTCACTGCATCACACAACAGCAACCTGAGGTGGTCTAAATGCGCTATCGCGCTGTTCCAAAAACCCATCTGGTGGTTTCTGAACTATGCCTTGGTGGGAATGTCTTCGGCTGGAGCGCCAGCGAAGCGGAGTCCATTGAAGTCCTAGATGCATTCGCCAATCGCGGCGGCAATTTCATCGACACCGCCGATGTCTACAGCGAATGGAAAGATGGTAATTCTGGCGGAGAGTCAGAGACCATCATCGGCAAATGGCTCGAGGGCAAAGTTCGGTCAGATTTTGTAATCGCCACCAAGGTCGCAAAGCTCTCTACTCGTCCCGGACTGGCGGCCCAGAATGTTATTGCTGCCTGTGAAGACTCGCTGAGGAGGCTACAAACCGACCACATCGACATCTACTACTCGCACCATTTCGACACCGAGGTGCCGATTGAGGAGACCCTGGCCGCCTACGAGACGCTGATTACGCAGGGCAAAGTCAGATACATAGCAGCCTCGCAACACAGTGCGCACCAACTTAGAAAAGCTAAAGCAGTAAGTGAGGAGAACTCCCTCCCCCAATACATCGCACTGCAAAACGAATACAACCTTTTGGAACGTGAGGATTACGAGAGTGATTCAAAACCGATTCTTGAGGAATTCGGAATTGGTAGCTTCCCTTTCTTTGCTTTGGCCAGAGGCTTTCTAACCGGAAAGTACAAAGGCTCCAACAGGGTTGAATCAGTCAGGGCTCAGGGCGTTGAAAAATACGCCACCCCCGAGAACTTTGAGCTTCTCGCAAGGCTGGAAGCCGTGGCCAAAGAGCATTCGGTTTCTATCGCCGCCGTGGCACTTGAATGGCTTCGATCTCAACCAACCGTGATTGCGCCGATTGCTTCGGCAAGAACTGTTGAGCAGCTTCTGGAAATCACCCAGGAAGTCACTCTCACAGCTGCCGAACTCGAGTTCATTCGCAGTTAGAAAAAGCTTTTCAACAGATGGTCCAATTGGTTGTAAAGTTGGGCCTTTCTTGATGATGAAAGCAAGGTATTGAACGAGCACGTTTTTGGCGCTGCCACACTCCTAGATCCGAACGACCCGATGGGGCTCAGAAACGACGCACCCTTGCTGGATGCCTGGATTCGAGACATAACCTCGGAACGCACTCCCTTTCAAATACCTGGACATAAAGGTCGAACCGATCTAACCGGTCCGATTGTTGACGGAGATATCCCTGTACTACCGGGAAACCACCCGAACCGCATCTCTCCATCCCTAATTCTTGAGGCCGAGGCAATCGCAGCCAAAACCTGGGGTGCCGATCTCTGCCGCTTTGGAGTCAATGGCTCCACGGGATCCAATCACGCTGCCGTAATGGCCGTTGCCGGTCCTGGTGACAAGGTGATCGTCACTAGGACACTTCACAAATCAATGTTGGTCGGCATGGTCTACGCCGGTGTCGAACCGATCTGGGTTAGACCCGAAATCAATCCACGGACCGGTCTTCCCGAATACCTTCCTTCTTCGAGGCTTCGGGAAACTCTGGAGCAACACCCGGACGCTAAGGCGGTGTTGATCGGTGAACCCTCCTATGTCGGAACCATGTCCAACATTCCAAGGTTGTCTAAGGTCGCGCATGAGTTTGGAATCCCACTAGTGGTTGATGCCGCTTGGGCTGCGCACTTTGGTTTTCACCCTGGCCTACCAAAGAACCCGATCAACGAGGGTGCTGACATTGTGGTCACCTCGGCGCACAAGACCCTGCCGAGCTACTCGCAGGCAAGTTTTGTTTTGGCAAAGGCTGGCTTTGTCGATCTAGCGCGACTCAACAAAGCCTTTGATTCCACCCAAACCACCTCGATGTCCGGACGCATCCTCGCCTCAATCGATGCTGCCAGAGCGCTAATTTCAAGGCATGGGCCAGAACTTATTGGACCGGTTATCGAAGCCACCAAGCAGGGTCGCGCCGAATTACGCGCTCACGGCATTGGGGTAATTGATGGTGAATACATCGACCCGCTGAAATTGGTGATCCTCGTGGCGGAGACCGGCTCAGATGGGAATGCGGTCGAGAACGAACTGCTTGCCATGAACATCGACCTTGAGATGGCCAACCGGGATGTGATCATTCCGATGATTACCCTGGCTGATACACCGGAGCGCATCAGATCCCTGGTGAAGACGATTATCAAACTGGTTGAAAAATTCAAGACCGAACCAAGACCAATCTCGGTTTCACCAGCATTCTCGATTGAGCCTGTGGTGATTCAAAACCCACGCGATGCATTCTTTGCAGAGTATGAGGTCGTTTCAGCAAAAGACGCGGTAGGCAGAGTGAGTGCGGAGCTGATTTGCCCCTACCCGCCAGGAGTCCCGGTGTTTAGCCCGGGTGAACTAATAACCCAGGCTGGTTTTGATGCCCTGATGGAGGCCAGAGATATCGGGGTGCGGATTGCTTTCGTGGCAGATCCGACCCTGGAGACTTTCAAGGTTTTAGGGGACTAAAAATGTGGCACGATTGAACCCTCTGAGAAAGGTTCAATGATGCGCCCCGTTACCAAGATTGATGAGCTAGCCAACGAGTTTTTGGACACTAGCGTTGCCAACTACCCAACCTATGCAACCTATCTAGGCATGCCGGGTAACGAGAAGGAGCTGGACGACCTATCCCCGAGCGCTCTAGAGCGAGACTATGAGCTTGCCAAGGCAACCCTGAGAAAGCTATCCGCGCTCGAGGCGGTAGATGATGTCGATCTAGTAACTAAGGATGCACTGTCGAGTTCTCTCGAGGGAGAGATTGCAAAGCACGAGTCGGGTTTGGTTTTCAGAGAGCTAAACAACATCGCCTCTCCCGCCCAAGGCGTCCGTGACATTTTTGACCTAGTGCCAACCAAGACCGCAGAGGACTGGGAGAACATCGCTGCGCGTATGCGCAAGGTTGGCGATTCACTCGCTGGATACGCAGAGAGCCTAAGAATCGGATTCGAGTCCGGCAACGCTCCGGCAAAGCGCCAGCTTGAAGAGGTAATCAACCAGGTCAAGCAAATCAACAACCCGGAGGGTTTCTTCCACGCTTTCGCCAAGAAAGCTGACGTAGAGGGTGGCCTGAGCGACTCACTAAAGGCCGAGCTAGCTGATGCTGCCAAGTCAGCCACCGAGGGCTATTCCCAGTTTGGTGACTTCCTTGCGCAAATGATGCCCAAGGCAAACTCCAAAGACGCTATCGGTCGTGACCTCTACGCGATTTTGAGCAAGAAGTTCCTTGGCGCTGCGGTGGACTTTGACGAGACTTACGAGTGGGGTAAGGAAGAGCTAGCCCGCGTTATCGCAGAACAAAACGAGGTTGCAAACCAGATCCTTCCTGGGGCAAATGTCGCCGAGGCAGTGGCTCACCTAGAGAAGGATCCGAGCACCAAGCTGCACGGAACCGATGCTCTAAGGGCATGGATGCAAGAGCTCAGTGACAAGGCCATAGAGGAACTTGGACGCACCCACTTCGACATCGCGCCGGAGCTTCGCAACCTCGAGTGCATGATCGCGCCGACCCAGCACGGCGGTATCTACTACACCGGCCCTTCGGATGATTTCTCACGTCCAGGTCGCATGTGGTGGTCGGTTCCTCAGGGTGTTGACACGTTCGACACCTGGCGTGAAACCACCACCGTTTACCACGAGGGTGTGCCCGGACACCACCTCCAGATTGGTCAGTCCACCTATGTCAAGGACACCCTAAACAAGTGGCGTCGTCTTGCATCCTTCACCTCGGGTCACGGAGAAGGTTGGGCTCTCTATGCGGAGCGTTTGATGGACGAGCTGGGCTATCTTTCAAACCCAGCCGACAAACTCGGCATGCTCGATGGCCAGCGCATGCGCGCTGCCCGAGTGGTCCTTGACATCGGTGTTCACCTGGAGAAGCAGAACCTTGAGGGAACTGGAGTCTGGGACTTTGACTATGCGCTGAACTTTATGAAGTCAAATGTGAACATGTCGCCAGAGTTTGTTCGCTTCGAAGTGACCCGTTACTTCGGCTGGCCTGGACAGGCTCCTGCGTACAAGATTGGGCAGCGTATTTGGGAGCAGATTCGTGACGATTACAAGGCTCGCAAGGGTGCCGCGTTCGATATGAAGCAGTTCCACAGCACCGCATTGAACATGGGTGGTTTGGGACTTGACTCGCTCAAGCGAGCAATGGCTCGGGCATAGCTTCGGTTTTTTCGTTACGCTTTGAGGCGTGTCTAAGGTTCTAGCGTCTCTCCCAGTTGGTGAAAAGGTCGGTATCGCATTCTCCGGAGGTCTCGATACCTCCGTTGCTGTGGCCTGGATGAAGGAAAAGGGAGCAATTCCCTACGCCTACACCGCAAACCTTGGTCAGTATGACGAAGAGGACATTGATTCGATCCCTGCTCGCGCACTTGAATACGGCGCTGCAGCGGGAAGATTAGTTGACTGCCGAGAGTCGCTTGCCGAAGAAGGCCTGGCGGCAATTGCCTGCGGTGCATTTCACATTCGCACCGGTGGCAAGGTTTACTTCAACACCACCCCGCTGGGGCGAGTAGTCACCGGAACACTTTTAGTTCGTGCAATGCGCGAAGACGGTGTTGAGATCTGGGGTGATGGCTCGACCTATAAGGGCAACGACATCGAACGCTTCTATCGCTACGGTTTGCTGGCAAACCCAAACCTGAGGATTTACAAGCCGTGGCTAGACAGCCAATTTGTTGAGGAGCTCGGTGGCCGTAAGGAGATGAGCGAGTTTTTGCAAACCCGTGATCTCCCCTATCGAGCATCAAAAGAGAAGGCCTACTCAACCGATGCAAACATGCTCGGTGCTACTCATGAGGCGAAGAGCCTGGAGTTTTTGGACACCTCCTATGAAATCGTCGAACCGATCATGGGCGTGCGGTTCTGGGACCCGAGCGTTGAGATTGATTCCGAGGATGTAACCATCACCTTCAAGCAGGGTCGCCCGGTCGCAATCAACGGCAGAACTTTGGAGTCAGCGGTTGATGCAATCATGACCGCGAACGAAATTGGTGGTCGCCACGGCCTTGGCATGAGCGACCAGATAGAGAACCGCATCATCGAGGCAAAGTCCCGCGGAATTTATGAAGCTCCAGGAATGGCGCTCCTGCACATCGCCTACGAGCGTCTGCTTTCGGCGATTCACAATGAGGACACTCTGGCCAACTACCACAATGAGGGTCGCAAGCTTGGTCGCCTACTCTATGAGGGCCGCTGGCTAGACCCACAGACCCTGATGCTGCGTGAGGCACTTATGAAGTGGGTTGGCTCGGCAGTCAATGGCACCGTAACACTGCGCCTTCGTCGCGGTGATGACTACACGATTCTTGCAACCTCGGGTGATAACTTCAGCTACCACCCGGAAAAGCTATCCATGGAGCGAACCGAGGATGCCGCATTTGGTCCAGCCGATCGAATTGGTCAGCTGACAATGCGCAATTTGGACATTCAGGACACCAGGTCCAAGCTCGATCTCTACCGCAACCAGGGACAGATCTCTGGTGGCCAGTTCGAGCTCACCTAAAAATCACAATCTGTAGTAATTCTGGGCATGTCTTGCCACTAGATGTTGTTGTAATGCGCTAGAAACATACCTGTGGTGGGATGTTTCCACCCAATTCACCAGCAATTCATCCCGATAGGACAAATCAGTTATGAAGAAATTCCGACCGTTAGTTGCACTTGCAGCAATTTCAGCTGCCGCGCTCGCCCTCACCGGCTGCGCCCCACAGGCCGAAGAATCGGCAAGCGAGGGCTTCGGAGACATCTCCGTTCAGTTCTCTTGGATCAAGAATGCAGAGTTCGCTGGTGAATATCTTGCAGACACCAATGGCTACTACGCGGAGGCTGGCTTCTCATCGGTCAACTTCATCGCAGGCCCAACCGCAACCGCAGCAGTCGTCCTTTCGGGAGACGCACTGGTTGGTCTTTCTGACGCAGTTGCAGTAACTCCGGTAATTCTTGAGGAGGGTGCGCCACTAAAGATCATCGGTGCTACCTATCAGAAGAACCCATTTACCATTCTTTCTTTGAAGGACGGTGCCAACATCCAGACCGCTCAGGACCTAATCGGTAAGCGAATTGGTGTCCAGGCTGGTGGCAACGAGACCCTGTTCGACGCCCTCTTGGCAGCAAACGGAATTGACCCAAGCCAGGTAACCAAGGTGCCGGTTGAGTACGACCCAGCCCCGCTGGTAAACGGCGAGGTTGATGGCTTCTTGGCATACGTGACCAACGAGTCCATCACTGTTCAGAACCTGGGCTATGAGGTAACCAACCTGCTATTTGCAGATGCTGGCCTACCATTCGTTGCCGAGGCATTCGTAGTTACCCAGGACTCCATCGACAACAACCGCGAGGCCCTGAAGGCGTTCCTCAAGGCAACCATTCGCGGTTGGAAGGATGCGATTGCAAACCCAGATGAGGGTGCGCGTCTTGCTGTTGAGAAGTACGGTGCGGATCTAGGTCTAGACATCAACAAGGAGAAGCAGCAGTCCAAGGCTCAGAACGACCTGCTGGTTGTTACCGACGAGACCAAGGTCAACGGTCTCCTAACTATCTCCGAGAACCTGCAGGCGCTGAACATCGCGACCCTAAAGGCAGCCGGTTACGACATCACCGCTGAGCAGCTGTTCGACATGAGCCTGCTAGCGGAGGTTTACGCCGAAAACCCTGAGCTATTGAAGTAATCTCTAGCCCATGACTCAAATGGATGCCACTGCCCAGACCCCACAAAGTTTGGGCAGTGGCATTACCATTTCCGGCCTTACTAAGACCTTTAGCATCGGCCGTGAAACAGTTACCGCGCTGGACAACGCGACCCTGCACTCGGACAAGGGTTCATTCCTTTCCCTGCTCGGCCCCTCAGGTTGCGGAAAATCAACAATTCTTCGAATCCTCGCCGGACTCGAAACTCCAACCAGTGGCACAGTCACCGTGGATGGCATGGACCCTTCGGAACTGAGAAGAGATCACCGTCTGGGAATTGCCTTCCAGGATTCGGCTCTGATGCCGTGGCGAAGCGTGATGGCAAATATCAGGTTGCCATTTGAGCTTGCACACGTCACCCCCGATGAATCGCTGATCAATGAATTGATCAAGCTGGTTGGGCTCCAGGGATTCGAAAATGCCAAGCCCGCTCAGCTCTCGGGTGGCATGAGGCAGCGTGTCTCAATTGCAAGAGCACTGGTTGTTCAGCCATCAGTTTTGCTTCTTGATGAGCCTTTTGGTGCGCTAGATGACATGACCAGGCAGCGACTGAATCTTGAGCTGTTGAGAATCTGGACCGAGAAGCCGGCGACCACACTCATGGTCACCCATGGCATCTCTGAGGCAATCTTCCTCTCAGACCAGGTTGCAGTTATGTCACCAAGACCTGGTCGCATCAAGGAGATCATCGAGGTTGATCTTCCAAGGCCAAGGACTCCCGAGATGATGCGCACCCCAGAATTCCATGCCCTGCACGACAGAGCGTCGGAGCTACTCTTCGGATCGAATCTTTCAGGCGATGACCTCAGTTAGTCAAAAACTCCGCTCTTCGCTTGGCGGGATAATCGGAACTCTCTCTATAGTCGCCATCTGGTGGCTCAGTGCTGAGACCATTTTCGCTTCAATCGGAAGACGCCCCGATGGATCCGGTGGAGCTATACCTACTCCCCCACAGGTTGTTGCGAAGCTCATTGAAGATGGTTTCGATTTCTATTTGAAGAATGCCGCAATCACTCTTTCTGAAGCGGGCTTGGGGTTTTTATGGGGAAACCTGGCGGCTATCGCGTTGGCTGCAGTCGCTCTACTGATTCCAAGACTTGAATCGCTCTCCTCGCAGATTGCTGTTATCACCTACTGCATTCCCATCGTTGCAATCGGACCGATTGTGAGACTGGTGGTCGGCGCCCCAGGACCAGGAGAGCCAGCTGGTGCAGCTGTTGTATTGGCGGCACTGAGTGTGTTTTTCACCACCTTTGTTGGTGCTCTAACCGGTGTGCAATCAACCGATAAGCGAACTATGGATGTGGTTACCGCATACGGAGGAAACGCCTGGCACCGACTGGTGAAGGTTCAGCTTCTGTCGGCGCTGCCTTCGATCTTTGCTGCCCTCAAAATCGCAGCCCCAGCAGCGTTTCTCGGCGCAATCCTCGGCGAGTATGTCGGTGGCACAGATGCCGGCTTTGGGCCTGCCATGGTGAATGCCCAACAGTCCCTTGAGGTGGCAAGGGTTTGGGGTGTTGCCCTGGTTTCTGGCCTGATCGCAGGAGCGGGCTATGCGCTCTTTGGATTTATTGCCAAGCTCGCCACCCCCTGGGCGAAGGTAGGTGTGCGATGAATTTCAAACTCGAAGATGCCGAGGACAAATCCCTAATTGCAGTTCGCTCGAAGGTTAGGCGCGAGGAAATCACCTACTCAATTGGCCTAATGGCCAAAGGGTTCGCAAACACCGCCCTATCACTCGGTGTGGTGATTCTGCTCTGGGTATTGGGGCTCTGGGCACTGGATGTAACCCCATACATCGGAAAGGGGCCGATAGAGGTTTTCACCTGGCTCTTTTTAGACACCGACTCAGCTGAACACCTAAAACTAGTCTCAGATGCGCTTGGTCAAACCATGATTGATGCGTCTATTGGTTTTAGCTTCGGCTTGTTCTTCGCAACCTTTATTGCCTTGCTTTTCAATCTCTCTAGGGGGTTTGAACAGGCACTCATGCCGATTGCGATGCTGCTTAGGTCAGTCCCACTGATTGCTATGGCGCCGATTCTCATCCTCATCTTCGGCCGCCAACAGGTCACGGTTGCGGTGATGGGAGCGATCGTGGTGCTCTTCCCGGCTTTGGTCAACATAGTTTTTGGTTTGCGATCAGCATCGGCAGCCATGGTCGACGTTGCAACCGTCTATGGAGCGAACAAGCTCTCTGCAATTCGGTATGTGGCATTTCCGGCCTCGCTGCCATCCTTCTTCGCGGCGGTAAAGATTTCGGTGCCGGGTGCGATCACAGGTGCGTTGTTGGTCGAATGGCTCGCGACGGGCCAAGGTATTGGTTACGCGATCATCTCCGCTGTGGGTAGGGCTAAAACCAACGAGGTTTGGGCATACGTGGTAGTCATCACATTGGTTTCCATCATCATCTACAACTTGGTTGGACTACTCGAGAGTCTTGTCCTCTCCCGCTTCGGCCAGTCAACTCGCAAGCGCAGATAGTCTGTTGTGCATGAGCACACACATTGCAGCCCAGCCAGGTGAAATAGCCGACAAGATCCTGTTACCTGGAGACCCGCTGAGGGCCAAGTGGATTGCCGAAACCTTCCTAACCGACGTGAAGCAATACAACAGCGTGAGAAACATGTTCGGCTTCACGGGCTTATACCGAGGCGAGAGAGTTTCTGTGCAGGGCACCGGTATGGGTGCACCATCAATCGGCATCTACGCCTATGAGCTCTTTAACGATTACAACGTTCAGCAGGCAATCAGGGTTGGCACCTCAGGCGGCATTGCACCAACCAAACTTCGCGATGTAGTAATCGCAATGACCGCTTCTACCGACTCTCAGATAAACCGCAGAGCAACCAACGGCCTGGATTTCGCACCCAGTGCCAACTTCGAGCTCTTGGAGAAAGCGGTTCAGAAAGCCAGAGAGCTATCGATCGATTTTCATGTCGGTGGAGTCGCAAGCGGCGACCTGTTTTATGACGAGACTGACTCTTTGGAGCAGTGGACCAAGCTAGGGATTCTCGCACTTGAGATGGAAACTAGCCAGCTTTACACCCTTGCTGCTCGGTTCCGCCGCAAAGCACTGAGCATTGTCACGGTGTCGGACATGATGGATGGCTCTGGTCACACCTCATCCGAAGAGCGTGAGACTGGGTTTAGAAACATGGTCGAAATCGCCCTGAATTCATTCAGCTAACGTTCGGCTAACTCTATAAATTTCTTATAAACCTTCCGATTTGGGCATTTTTTGGACTTAGTCTTTAGTTGGGGGTGAACTAGGAGATGAAGATGTTGGTATCGGGCAAGAAGTTTCTAGTCACTGGAGCTGGAAACGGTATGGGTCGCGAGGTAGCACTTGAGCTACTAAAGCGGGGCGCAAGAGTAATTGCCGTTGACATAAATGAGGCATTTCTAAACGAGACCAAGCTTTTGGCTGGACCAAAAGCTGACTCGCTGACTGTGGCGAAGATGGATATCACCGATCGCACCGCAGCGCAAAAACTAGCGAAGGAGACCCCTGATCTCGACGGGCTGGTAAATGTCGCGGGCATCATTCAACCCTTCATTAAGGTAAACGACCTTCAGTTCGATGCCATTGACCGAGTCATGAACATCAACTTCTTTGGCCCGCTGAATCTAATCAAGGCCTTCCTCCCCAACCTTCTGGCTAGGCCAGAGGCGCACATTTTGAATGTCTCCTCGATGGGTTCGTATGCCCCGGTTCCCGGTCAGACGCTCTATGGTGCTTCCAAAGCAGCCCTGAACCTACTTACCGAAGGTCTTAGATCTGAACTGAGCGAGACCAACGTAAAGCTAACCCTGGTATGGCCAGGTGCTATCGGTACGAACATTTCGCAGAACTCGGGCGTAACCGTGAAGAGTGCGGAAAACATGGACAGCTCGAAGATGAAGGTCACCTCAGCCGTGGAGGCCGGTCGCATGATGGTTGATGCCATCGAGCAGGGCCAAAAACGCATCTACATCGGTGGCGATGCCAAGTTCATGGGGCGGTTGAGCAAGTGGTCTCAGGACACCGCAGCCAAGCTGATTTACAAGAATCTAAAGAGTTTGCTCAGCTAAGCACCTAGGGTTGTCACAGGATCATAGGGGGGCAATGCGTTTAGAGCGAGTGCTTACCATCCTGGCGCTCATTTCCGGCGTCGGAGGTCTCGGGCTTGCGATCGCATCCCAAGCTCCAACTCCAACTACTTTTTTAGTTGGCCCTCAGGGCCCAACCGGACCGTGCGGTCCAACCGGCTCCGCTGGTGTGATGGGGCCCACTGGCTCCCCTGGCGCCACCGGGGCTACAGGGTCTCAAGGCATTCCTGGAACTGCGGGTCCACAGGGTCCTTGTGGACCCCAAGGTCTGCCCGGGATTCAAGGACCGCAGGGTGAACAAGGTGTGCAGGGCATTCAGGGTGAGCAAGGCATACCTGGTGAGGTTGGACCCATGGGCCCTCAAGGGCCAAGAGGGTCCACAGGTGCTACTGGTGCTACTGGTGCCACTGGTGCTACTGGGGCTACAGGTGCTACAGGGGCTACTGGTGCTCAGGGGCCACAAGGTGTCGCCGGTGAAACTGGTGCTACAGGCCCAATGGGCCCGACCGGGCCGCAGGGACCAACAGGACCACAAGGCCCACAGGGCGAGACGGGAGCGCAAGGGCCGCAGGGTCCTCAAGGAACCACAACATTTGGCTACCGAGGATCCTTTTGGTCAACAATCTCCCAATCTCCAATTGCGGTAAACACCGCAACTCCATTCACATTCAATGCCACTGACCCCCTGGCTACAAATGGGGTTGCAATTTCCGGCAGCAGTCAGATTGTGATTGCCAACTCCGGGGTCTACAACATCGCGTTCTCTGCCGTGTTGGCAAAAAAGGATGCTGGTGAGGACTTCGTGGACATTTGGCTCATGAAAAATGGTCAGAACGTACCCGATACCAACACCGTTCTTCGCCTCAATGCTAAAGATGATCGCCGAGTCGCTGCTTGGAACTTCTTTGTCTCTGCAAACTCGGGCGATCACTTCGAACTAATTTGGCTCGCAAGGACAAGTTCAGAAACATTTATTTCTGCAGAGCTAGCAACCGGAGTAAAACCAGCAGTGCCTTCCATTATTCTGACCGTCAATCAAGTGGGGTAAACCATGTCTAGACCGATCAAGCTGCAGAACCGCCTCGAGTATCTTGCAAGTACCTTTGCTTGGGTCCTGCTATCGATTTATCTCTTTGTGGCTGCAACCTTCCCGGGATTCTTCTTCATAAACCCATTGGAAGAGACGTCAGGGTTGAGAATTGCCTCACTGTTCATAACGCTTATTGGTTGGGTCTCAATCGCGCTTGTTGCACCCTTGCTGCTCTTACTGTTCGGAGCGAGAAAATACAAAGCTATTGATTACCTTCCATTTGCAGCAGCAGCCTGGCCAATCTCCATTTTTGTTTCTCAGTTGACGGTCATCATAGAAACTGGCATCGGTTATTGGTCCTACCTGATCGACTACCCGATATTTGTTGCCACCGACATCTTGATTCCGATCGGCTTGATTGCTCTGAGTATTCGGATGCGGATGGAACACCTGGACTAAACAGTTTTCGAGCGCTTTCACCTGATCTCGACTAGGGTTTGACTAGTTGGAAGTTTTATTTCTTCCTCTGCGTCGTAGAACGCCTTCCACTTTCGTGATTGATTGATTCCTGCGGCGAACGAATTCGTCAACTGACGTCTTCGCCGAATACCAAGAAACCTTGGAAATACTGCGGTGTTTTTGCCGCCAGAAAGAACTTGTACCCATGTCTAAAAGCACTTTTGTCTCGCTCGGTGTTCCACAGAACATCGCCGATGCCCTGACTAATCAGGGAATTGATTCGCCATTTCCCATCCAGATCGACACCCTTCCTGACTCTCTTTCAGGGCGAGATGTCCTAGGTCGTGGAAAAACTGGATCTGGAAAGACTTTGGCATTCAGCATTCCAATGGTTGCCCGCTTGGCGGAAATTCGTGCCGGTCAAGGCGCTGGCAGAAAGCCACTTGGTTTGGTGCTGGCACCAACCAGAGAGTTGGTAACTCAAATTGCTGCCACCATGCGCCCCCTAGCTGAGTCGATGAACCTTCGCGTCACAACCATTTTTGGCGGAGTCTCCCAGAACCCGCAGGCAAAGGCGATTCGTGAGGGTGTGGAGATTATCGTTGCGACCCCGGGCCGCCTAGAGGATCTGATGCAACAGGGTCTGCTAAAGCTCGATGGGATCGCAATCACTGTCTTGGACGAGGCTGACCACATGGCAGACCTTGGTTTCTTACCCGTGGTTACCAGAATCCTCAAAGCAACCCCGCGCGAGGGCCAGCGCCTGCTGTTCTCGGCAACGCTGGATAACGGAGTGAACAAGCTGGTAGATCAGTTTCTAACTAACCAGGTAATGCACTCGGTTGATGAGGAGAACTCCCCTGTCGCTCAGATGACTCACCATGTCTTCGAAGCCGCCTCCCCCGAAGCAAAAACTCAGCTCGTGAATGCCCTTGCCTCTGGCACAGATCGCAGGATCTTGTTTATGCGGACCAAGCATCATGCCAAGAAACTGGCTATCGCACTCACCAAGGCTGGAATACCAGCAGTTGATCTGCACGGCAATCTCTCGCAAAACGCCAGAGACCGAAATCTCGCCGCATTTTCAAGCGGTGAGGTCAGAGTGCTGGTTGCAACCGATGTTGCTGCAAGAGGTGTTCATGTTGACGATGTCAACCTAGTGATTCACGTCGACCCACCAGCTGAGCACAAGGCCTACCTCCACCGCTCAGGTAGGACCGCGAGAGCGGGAGCTGAGGGTGACGTGGTGACAATCTGTTTGCCAACTCAACGCAAAGATCTTGCCGACCTTCTCAAGAAGGCAAAGATCGATGTCACACCGATATCGGTCAATGCCCAATCCCCCGAGGTAAAAGCCCTGATTGGTGAGGTTGCCCCGTACGTAAAGCCGGTTGCGGTGGCCAAGCCAGTCCAAGGTGGCGGCAAGTCACAGGGGCGCAATGCTCAGCGAAAGCGTGCACTGAAGCAAGGACAAGCGCCTGCCAAGCCGGAGCAGAGTCCTAGACGTGCTGAGCCGGCAAATTCGAGGTCAGATGGGTTCTCAAGAGCAACCAAGCCAAGCCAACGCTCGAGGCGTGGTTCGAGACCAGCACAGCAGGCCGGTCGAGGCTCTAGGGGTTAGTTACTTGCCAGGTTTCCTTGTGGCAAAGGCAAAGACGGCTAGGCCAATCACTAAAGCTCCCGCACCCAGTCCGTAAGCAGCAACATCTGCCGAGCGATTTGAGTCAACAAAGACTCCGACAAAGACCACTGCGATAATCGCCACCACAACACCGATTAGCTTTGATTTGAGATCGTCAAGATCGTTCACCTGCAACCAGGCCGGAACATCTATGTCAGTGTCTATGAAGAGCTCGTATAGGCCGTAGCCGATCACGAGAAGCACTGTGCCCAGCAGGATTGCATCCACTGCAGTCAGCACATCCACGATGGTGTCCTTTAGGTAGGTGGAGCCGGTGGCGGCTTCGAACACCACTACAAACATCTCGATCGAGCCAAAAACCATCAGCACCAGAGCCCCGATGATTGCTGCGACTGCAGGAACAATTACTGCGTATCTGGTTAGACCCAAAAGTTTTCTCATGCCGCGAGTCTAGGTTTTCAACAGATTTTGCGGAAGGGATCACATACATAGACAACCATCTATATAAACTGACTCTATGAGCGAATGGAACTACACCAAATGCGCCAAGCCTTTCGAGAGTGAGGCCGAGGCACGCGAATACATGATTTCCAAGGATTTTGCGGGCTGGATTCTAAAAAGGGATACCGGCTATGCAGCAGTGTGTCCAACGTATCCTGACGGCTATTACACAGATGCAATCAAAGTTGCCGAGATTGAGAATTCAAGACAGGAACTTGCTAAAGCCACGCGAGGATTGCCTATCAGTAGCTGCTGCTAGAGCGCCCTCGGCAGGAATCGAACCTGCGACCAAGAGATTAGAAGGCTCTTGCTCTATCCACTGAGCTACGAGGGCAACGGGAGAAAAGTTTAGCCCACCGCTTGCCCTAGAGTTATGCGTGGCTGTATTTCAAATAGAGGGCAAAGATGTCACTGAATACCACTCAGATTCCGATTCCGGCATCCCAGGAGCTGGCAGACGCCGCAATCGAATTGGTTCGTCAGTGGGTCGATCAGGCCGAGAAGCAAAAGGTTAGCCCAGCAGCCAAAAGACTGGCTGGCCTACTTCAGGACCCCAACGGACTTGAATTTGCAGTTGGATTCGTCGACGGGGTTATTAGACCCGAGGACATCAAGGTCGCTGCAAAGAACTTTGCGCAGCTTAGGAAGATTGTGCCGGGGTTTTTGCCCCTTGGCCTCAGGATTTTGATTGCTCTCGGCGCCTATTTTGCAAAGCCGTTCCCTTTTATCGTCATTCCGATTGCCCGTAAGGCACTGCGTTCTCTGGTCTCACACCTTGTGATTGATGCCAGCGCGGGCAGATTGGGCTCGTCTCTGAGAAGGATTGCTAAACAGGGTGCAAAGCTCAACATCAATTTGCTTGGTGAGGCCGTTCTCGGCGAAGAAGAGGCCAAGCGTCGCCTAATCAAGATTGCAGAACTACTCTCGAGAAAAGACGTTGACTACATCTCCGTCAAGGTTTCGGCTGCTGTCGCTCCGCACTCAAAGTGGGCTTTTGATCAAAACGTCGACCATGTGGTCAAGCGCCTAACCCCACTTTATGAACTTGCCATGCGCGATGGAGCGAATAAATTCATCAACCTGGACATGGAGGAGTATCACGACCTAGACCTCACCATCGAGGTTTTCAAAAAGGTGTTGAACCAACCTCAGTTTAAGAATCTCGAGGCTGGAATCGTGCTTCAGGCCTACCTACCGGATGCCCTTAGGGCGATGATCGATCTTCAGCAGTGGGCAAGCCTCAGAGTGCTCTCCGGCGGGGCTCCAATCAAGGTTCGAGTGGTTAAGGGTGCAAACCTACCAATGGAGCGCGTTGATGCTGAGATCCACGGCTGGCCCCTTGCAACAGTTGAGTCCAAAGCAGCAGCAGATGCCAACTACAAGCGGGTTCTGAACTACGCCCTCACCGCTGAGCGCGTGCAGAACGTAAAGATTGGCGTCGCGGGCCACAACCTGTTTGACATCGCATTCGCATGGTTGCTCGCTGGTCAGCGCGGCGCCCAAGCAGGCATGGATGTCGAGATGCTATTGGGAATGGCTCAGTCTCAAGCTCGCGTGGTTCAAGAAACCATCGGCAAACTAGTGCTCTATACCCCTGTCGTGCACCCGCAGGAATTCGATGTGGCTATCGCCTATCTAATTCGAAGACTAGAAGAGGGTGCAGCGAAGGAGAACTTCCTATCCAACGCCTTCGAGCTCTCCACTGAAACAGCTTTTGAACTCGAAAAGTCAAGATTCATCCAGTCGTTGGCTCTGGTTGATGAGAATGTTCCAATTCCAAACCGCCTGCAGAATCGCAATCTAGATTTGGCGGTTGCGCCTGCACGTGGCTTTGAAAACTCAGCGGACACCGATCCAGCCATCCGCCAAAACCGAATCTGGGCATACCAAATCATGTCTCGCGCCGAGACCAGTGAGCTGGGCAAGGCAAAGGTGCTGGCTGACACGATTGAGAGCGAATACGCACTCAACAATCTGATTTCAACCGCGAGCCAAGCCGGTGCTGAGTTTGGAGCAAAGCACCCACTCGAGCGAGCACAGCTGCTGCATGAGATAGGAGTGGCTCTAGAACGTAATCGCGCCAAGCTAATTGAGGTTGCGATGTCGGAAGCTGGAAAGACTTTCGATCAGGCAGATACCGAAATTTCAGAGGCTGTCGACTTTGCTCACTATTACGCGGAGCGCTGCAAGGAACTTGCTGAACTGGATGGAGCTAAACCCAAGCCATTCAAAGTCACCGTTGTCACTCCCCCGTGGAATTTCCCAATAGCAATCCCAGCGGGATCAGCCCTAGCCGCACTCGCTGCTGGCTCTGCGGTGATTTTCAAGCCAGCCGGGCTGGCCGCCAGATGTGGAGCGGTACTTGCCGAAATCATCGAGTCGATTATCCAGAAGCCGGTATTCAATCACATTCAGATATCTGAGTCGGGTCTAGGTAAAAACCTCATTGCCCACCCGATGGTCGATCAGGTGATTCTGACCGGTGGATTTGAGACTGCTCGGCTATTCAGAAGCTTTAGGTCAGACCTTCGCCTGACAGCCGAGACCAGCGGAAAGAATGCGATTATCGTCACGCCAAGTGCCGACCTTGACCTTGCGGCTAAGGACGTTGCCTATTCGGCATTTGGCCACGCGGGACAGAAGTGTTCAGCAGCGTCGATCGT
>JACCDH011472285.1_pt1 | contig 34880 bp, 32 predicted proteins | sample 7442481 | NCBI WGS metagenome assembly JACCDH01 (sample SAMN15323433, study PRJNA562643) | freshwater metagenome | isolation source: river surface water | place: USA:Blue River Watershed | collected 2017-08-15
AATTGAATGGTGTCAAAAAGAAAAAAGACAGTTCCATTACGATATTTTTGAAGATAACGGAATTAATGGAGAACGACTCTTTGGGGTAAAATTAAGTATTGATGAAAAAGTAATTGCCAAAGCACGAGCCTCTTCAAAAAAGAAGGCAGAAGAAAAAGCTTCTCAAAGGGCTTATTTTGCATTTCAAGAAAAAATAGATAAAAAATAATACGATTTTCTTCAACCTATAACGTTTTCGTTGATAATTTAACAAAAACTAGTGCTTTTGCCTTATATAAGCTAAAATAGAAGTAGTATATTTACAACTTATTTTGTGATGAGATGGCCATTCATAAATTAGATCTTGATGAATTTGATGAAATAGATTATCATCTAATTGCCATTCATACCACATTGGAAGATTACCGATTGGCTTATTTTATCAATCAACACCTTCCAATTAATTTAAGTAAAAGCAAGGAAGAGATTCATATTAGTGTTAAAGAAGGTGAAACTCAATTTTCAAGATTTTGCTTTAATGACGAAGATAATTTTATTTCTTGGAATCTAATACAAAACAAGAATGAAGTTATTGGACAAAAAGAAATAATAAACCAAGATTTATTCTCTGACAGTACTCAGGAAGTTGCTACAAAAGTATTTTTACTTCCCGAACTTAAGAAGGTGGATTATTTTTTGAAAATAGAGAGTGATGAAGATGATGTAATAATTGCTGATATCTTAAAACAATTAAAAACAATTAAAAGTTTATCAACAGTATATGTTGTGGACCCAGAATCTATAAAATCTAAGAACAATTTAATTTTTTAATAGAAATGCTAAAAACAAACAAAAAAACAAAAATTGTAGCCACACTAGGACCTGCATGTAGTACTAAGGAGACCATTAAGGACATGATTGAGGCAGGAGTAAATGTGTTTAGAATAAATTTTTCGCATGCCGATTATAATGACGTAAAAGAACGAATCAGCATTATTCGTAGTATTAATGACGAATATGGATATACAACAGGAATATTAGCCGACTTACAAGGGCCTAAACTTCGTGTAGGAGTTATGGAAGACGGTGTAGTAGTTAATGATGGTGACATCATCACTTTTACTACAGCCGAAGACATTATTGGAACCAAAGAAAGAGTATTCATGAAATACCAAAACTTCCCAAATGATGTAAATCCAGGAGAAAGAATCTTATTAGACGATGGAAAATTAATTTTTGAAATTGTTTCAACAGATAAAAAAACAGAAGTTATTGCCAAAGTAATTCAAGGTGGGGAATTAAAATCTAAGAAAGGGGTAAATCTTCCAAACACTAAGATTTCGCTTCCTGCAATGACTGAAAAAGATGTTGCTGATGCTATTTTTGCTATTGAACAAGGGGTAGATTGGATTGCTCTTTCTTTCGTAAAAACACCTAGAGACCTACAAGATTTGCAAGAATTAATTGCAAAACACTCTGACGTTAAAATCCCAATCGTAGCCAAAATTGAGATGCCTGAAGCTCTTGAAAACATGGATAAAATTGTTGCGTACTGCGATGGTTTAATGGTGGCCCGTGGTGATTTAGGAGTTGAACTTCCTGCTCACGAAGTGCCATTGGTACAAAAAGAATTAATCGTTAGAGCGAAAACTGCTCGTATACCAGTTATTGTAGCAACACAAATGATGGAAACAATGATTAGCAGTTTAACACCAACGCGCGCTGAGGTAAATGATGTGGCTAACTCTGTTATGGATGGCGCTGATGCTGTTATGCTTTCTGGGGAAACTGCAACAGGTAATTATCCTGTTCAGGTAATTCAAAAAATGACTCAAATCATCGAAGCAGTAGAAGATTCTCCGCTAATCAAAGTGCCTCAAAACACCCCACAAGTTAGAACGAATCGTTTCATTACAAAAACTATTTGCCAACACGCAGCTCAAATGGCAAATGTGATTAGAGCAAAAGCAATTTGTACTTTAACTAATAGTGGGTACACTGCTTTCCAAATTTCTTCTTGGAGACCATCAGCTCATATTTTAGTATTCACATCCAACAAAAGAATCTTAACTCAATTAAATCTTTTATGGGGAGTAAAATCTTTTTACTATGCTAAATCCGTGAGTACTGATGATACGGTAACCGATGTAAATGAAATTGCAAGACAAAAAGGATATGTTGAAAAAGGAGATTTCTTAATCAACTTAGCAGCAATGCCTATTACTGACAAAGGAATGGTAAACACTTTAAGAGTTTCTGAAATTGAATAATAAAGTCATTTCACATTTTAAAAAAGCCCTCTTACGAGGGCTTTTTTGTTGTAAAAATTTATGAATAAATAAACATTTTTTTATGAAAATATAGCTTACTTTTGGGTAACTAAATCTAAATTTACTATGAGTTCAAATTCTAAAAATCCGTTTTTAAACAACAAAATATTTAATTCTACTAAAGAAGAAGTACACGAAGCGACGATAATTGGTCACGAACAAACCATGACCTTATCTGGAACAATCAATAAAAGTTTGATTTTATTCTTACTTTTAACTGCTGCCGCTATGATTACTTGGTGGATGGCAGACAATGGACAAAGTCCTGCAATTCCAATGATAGGAGGTGCCATAATGGGACTTGTTTTAGTTGTAACCGCTACATTCAAACCACAACTTTCAGGTTATTTAGCGCCCGGATATGCAATTTTTGAGGGATTATTCATTGGTGGAATCTCAGCTATTTTTGAAATCAAATATCCTGGAATTGTAACCCAAGCCGTTGGAGCCACATTTGTAACCTTTGCTATTTGTTTAGGGTTATACAAATATAAAATTGTGCAAGTAACGGAACGTTTTAAATCAATTGTTATAGCAGCAACTCTAGCTATTGCAACCTACTATCTAATTTCTTGGTTAGTTTCTTTGTTTACCAATTTCACACCTGTTCATCATGGAAACTCCATGGCGGGTATCGGTATCAGTGTATTTGTTATTGTAATAGCTGCAATGAATTTATTCCTTGATTTTGACCAAATTGAAGAAGGTACCAATAGAAAAATGCCAAAATATATGGAATGGTATGGTGCTATGGGATTGATGATTACCTTAGTTTGGTTGTATATGGAGTTCCTTCGATTACTTTCAAAATTAAACAGTAGAGACTAAGTCAAGCTATTAAAAATAAATAAAGCTCCATTATAAACCATAATGGAGTTTTTTATTAAAAAGACTTCTAGGCTTTTCTTTTTACCACATAGAAACATAGACTATTTTATCCCAAAAGAACGGATAGTAATAACATATTATTTTCACATAGTTACTTATGTGAAAAGCAAAGCGTCTATACCTTTCTTTGCTTATTTGCTTATTTACTTTTTTCTATGTTTCTATGTAGTTAAATTATTATTTACAATTAAAAGGCAAACTGTAATTGCACCACTACCGTTTTCTTCTGTTCTGTATTCAAATTACTCAATGATATTCCGAGTAATCGAACGGAATCTTTCATTCGCTCTTGATACAGTAATTCTTTTACATTTTCAAAAATCAATCCTTTATCAGCGATAAAATACGGTACCGTTTTACTCCTTGTTTGTTGTGTAAAATCACTATATTTGATTTTCAAAGTCACTGTTTTACCTGCAATGTTGTGCTTTTTCAAACGGCGCTCCAAGCTACCTGCTATTTTTTCCAGCTGTTCCAACATAAAAATTTCAGAAGACAAATTAGTATCAAAAGTATGTTCTGCCGCAACTGATTTTGTGATTCGGTTGGGTTTCACTTCGCTATTGTGAATTCCGCGCACCACATGGTAATAAAAAGCTCCTGATTTACCAAAATTCTTTTCTAAAAACTCTAATGATTTATTCTTTAATTCTAATCCCGTGAAAATTCCTAATTGATACATTTTTTCCGTAGTCACTTTGCCAACACCATAGAATTTCCGAATAGGCAACACTTCTAAAAATGAAAGCACCTCATCTGGATTAACCGTTTTTTGTCCATTGGGTTTATTATAATCACTTGCAATTTTAGCCACAAACTTGTTAATCGAAATTCCTGCCGAAGCTGTTAAGCCTACTTCATTTAAAATACGTAATCGTATTTCTTGCGCCAATAAAGTAGCGCTTGGATTGCCTTTTTTGTTATTTGTAACATCTAAATAAGCTTCATCAAGCGAAAGTGGCTCAACCAAATCTGTATACTCATGAAAAATTGCATGAATCTTGTTTGAAATTTCTTTGTAACGTTCAAACCGAGGTTTTACAAAAATGAGTTCTGGACAGTTTTTCTTTGCCAAAACTCCGCTAATAGCACTTCTAACTCCAAATTTTCTAGCTTCATAACTTGCCGCAGCCACAACCCCTCTGTTTTCAGCACCTCCAACAGCAATTGGTTTTCCTCTCAATTCAGGATTGTCCATTTGCTCCACAGACGCATAGAACGCATCCATGTCAATGTGAATAATTTTTCTATTGGAATTAATTTCAGGCATAGCACAAATTTATACAAAAAGGATTAGTTGAAAACCCTAACTTTGAAACAAGAAAATCAATTAGACCAATGGTAGAAATAGAACGTAAATTTTTAGTGACTTCAAACGCATTTAAAAGCGATGCTTTACGCAAAAACCATATCGCACAAGGGTATTTGAGTTCTGAACCAGAACGTACCGTACGCGTACGTATAAAAGGTGAAAAAGGTTTTTTAACTATTAAAGGAAAATCAAGTGAGACTGGAATTTCTCGATTTGAATGGGAAAAAGAAATTCCAATTAACGAAGCAAAGGAATTGTTACTGCTGTGTGAGAAAGGAGCAATTGAAAAGACGCGCTACGAAATTCAAGTGGGACAGCATCTTTTTGAAGTGGATGAATTCCATGGAGAAAACGAAGGTTTGATTATGGCTGAAGTTGAATTGCAATCAGAATCAGAAATTTTTGAAAAACCTCTTTGGTTAGGACAAGAAGTAACTCAAGACCCACGGTATTATAATTCGTATCTAAGCAAACATCCTTTTAAAACTTGGTAACTATTTTTCAATAATTTCAATAGACACCTTCATCATTCCGCTTCTTTTATTTTGAGCAATCTCCATAAAAGCCCGTTTGGTCAGATCAATTTCTTTAGAGCGAACAAATGGCCCTCTATCTGTAACTTCGACTATAACAGAATTGCCATTTGACTCATTTGTTACTCTAATTTTAGTTCCAAAAGGTAATTTTTTGTGAGCAGCCGTATAACCATTATTGTTAAATTTTTTCCCACTAGTAGTACGTTTTCCATTAAACTTATCCGCATAATAAGACGCAATGACTGATTTCTTATAGGTTTTAAACTTAAGGGGTTTGACCTCTGTAGAATCTACAATCGCCTGTTGACTCTCCAATACTGGTTTATTTTTCTTTATAGTGTCTTTTACTGGTACTGCTTTTTGTTTCAACAAAGTCGTAGTTTGACTCAATGCGAAACTTATCATAGCAACAAAAAATAATAACACGAATCTTTTTTTCATCTATACTTTGTTAGTTTAATCACAGTAATTATTCGATAAAAAAAGTCCTTAAAAAGGACCTTTTTTAGAACCATAAATCCCATGGAATCCTACTCAAAATCAATAGTAATCCTATCCCATAGAAGATAGCAATAGATTTAAATTTAGCTTCACTTGAAACCGCTTTCTTATGTTTTGACCAGCCCATAGTAATTAATACAATCGCAATAATATTGATTAGTGGATGTTCCAATGAAGTCAATCGCAAAGAAGCTTCTTTCATTTGTCCAAAAGCTGCGGACCCTAGAGGAGATAAAAAATATAAAATAAACCCTATTAGTAATTGAATGTGAGCTCCTATTAAAGCAAATAGAGCCACTTTTCTATCTTTAGCTGTAAACTCTTTTTTCGAACTTTTACCAAGAAAAGAATTAATAACAGCTATAATTAATACTAAAATGGCTAGGTATGCCCATCCTGAATGAAAATGTTGAATAAGATTATACATATTTTTTAATTTAGAATTTCAAATGTAATAAAAATTTAGCAAAAAAAACGGCATTCTCTTTAAAAGAGAATGCCGTTAAATTATTTAAAGATAACTTTATTAGAAGTTATATCTCATAGTAAAGTTCCATGTTCTACCAAAACCGAAGAACACTTGGTTAGCATCTGCAACTCCATTATACGTTCTTCCAGCAGAAGCATAAGTAGGCCCTGAAGTTCCGGAAATATAATCGCTAGCAAAAATATTTGTTCTTGACTCAGCAATATATACTTCATCCAAAAGGTTATTGATATTTAATCTAAAATTCAATGATTTTGATTTATCAGTACCTAATAATACTCTGTAAGAAACTCCTGCATCAACTAAACCATAAGAAGGTAATTCTAAAGTACCTTTATTTGTAGCCAAAGTTTGTTTAGTAGGATCTAAACTAGCATATAATTTATCTGACAATCTGTAATTAGCATCAACATTTAATCTTGGAGCGATTTCATAAGCAGCGCCTAAACTAGCTGTCATTTGAGCTACATCACCAACTCTTGTTCCATCTACATAATAAGTGGTTGTTACACCTCCAGAGATATTGTTGTTGTTAACATCAAATCTTCTTCCAGTAATATTTCCATCATACACCCATTTACCTAATGAGAACATTCCATTTAATTTCAATTTATTATCTACTTTAGCTGTCATATCTAACTCAACACCAGAGTGAACTTGAGTAATTCCAGCAAAGTCATAATATCCTCCAGGATTAGTTACATCTGCATCATTAGATCGTTGGTATCTATCTTTCCATGAAGTATGGTACAAGTTCAAATTAGCATTGAATACTGATGAACGGAAACCATATCCTGCCTCTAAACCTAATACTTTTTCATTAGTCAAATTTTCGTTAACTAAAGATTTGTTGTTTGGATATACGGCATTAAAGAATGGTTGTTTTGAATAATATCCAGCATTTACAAAAACATTGTGGTGCTCGTTGATGTTGTAATTCAAACCTCCTTTAACATTACCTCCCAAGATATTTTTATAATCAGTAGAAGATAAAGGATTCGCTTTTAAATACAAGAAATAATCATCTCTTCTGAACCCTTGGTTAGAAATAGCTCCTTGGAAGAATGCAGTTAATTTATCAGAAGAATACTCTAATTGTGTAAATGCCCCATACCAGTTCACTAAACCATCATTATTGTAATTAATTTTACCTGTTTGATAGTCTAAGCTAAAGAACGGGTTTAAACTTGGTCTTGCAGCATAAGTAGCTGTTAAAACTCTGTTTGGATTATTAACATCAAAATTATCAGCATAGTTAGTTGATCCTAATAAATCTGTGATGTTTTGATAGTGAATTCCTCTATAAGTTCTAGCATCTATTCCAAAATCCAAAGTGAATTTTTCAGATAATTTTGTATTCAAGTTAACAACACCACCATACCAGTTGTGTGAATTAATTGAAGCAATTTTTGTAATACCATTAGTAGTATTATTAGAAGTAGATGAACTATTTTGATATGCTCCAGAAATCAATGCTCTTGTAGAAGTACCTGTGGTACCAGGAATAACTACCGATTTTCCTGAGTTCCAAGCTTGAATTAAGTCAACATTGATTGTTCCATCAGCAAATCGTAAGTTATCTGAGAAAAATCTATTCCCTCTCATTGCTCCTGCTCCGTTAGATCCTCCTCCACGTCCCCAAGAACCGTAAACTACTGTTGACAACTTAGTTTTGTCACTAATTTTGTAATCCCAGTTAACAGAAGCAATCGGTTTGTGGTAGAAGTTAGTTCTAAAACTATATTCTTGACCTTTTAAAGTACCCCAATCATTGTTATATCTTCTGTTTGGTTCACCATTAGTCCCATATTTAATAAACTGAGCAATTGTTGGTGCCGTAGATCTTTGATTGTGCCATTGAGGAGCACCTGTTATTGTAAACTCTAAATCATGTTTAGCATTGATTTTATATCCAATACCAATGAAATAGTTACCACCTTCAAATTTAGTTCCATTGATGTAACCATCTCCTGTAGTTTGACTTAATAAAACAGAAGCTGACAAACCATTTTTCATTATTCCTGTAGAATATGATGCTGATTTTTTCAAGTAATTATTGTTAGCAAAACCAAGAGCTACGTTTCCTCCTTCTTTCATATCAGCAGAACGAGTAACAACATTGATTGTTCCTCCTACAGAAGAAATAGCTAATTTTGAAGATCCTAAACCTCTTTGTACTTGCATTGCTGAAGTTACATCAGACAAACCAGCCCAGTTACTCCAATATACAGAACTATTTTCCATATCGTTTACTGGTACACCATTAATCAATACTGCAACGTTTTTTTGATCAAAACCACGAATATTGATTCTTGAATCTCCAAAACCTCCTCCAGATTTAGTGGCATACACTGACGGTGTATTTGCTAAAATCTCAGGAAATTCTTGAGAACCTAATTTTTCTTGAATTTCAGCAGCTTTGATAGTTGAAACTGCCACAGGCGTTTTTCTATCTTTTGCAACGTCAACCACAGAACTCTTAACCACGATTTCCTCTAATTGATTGTCATCAGCAGTTAAAACAATTGTTCCTAAATTAGCAGCTCCGCTAAATTTAACTGTTTTAGCTTTGTAACCAATAAAAGATACCACTAACTCTCCTGAATTAGTAGTTGTGTTGATAGAAAATTTTCCATCAAAATCTGTTGAAACAGCAATCTTTGTTCCTTTAATAACAATATTTGCTCCAGGTAAAGAACCTTTACCATCTGTAACAGTTCCAGTAACTTTCCCTTGTGCAAAAGCTGTAGAAACTATTAAAAACATTAATCCTGTAAGTAACCAGTTTTTCATTGTTTTCATTGTTGTTTTGTTAATTTATTTTTGGCAAAATTATAACATTTTTATCTTAATACGTTAACATAACGTTAAAAAAATCACTTTTTATGTCTTTCCTTTGAATTAATAGCGATTTTTCAAGGGTTTTCAACCAAAAAAATGAAAATAAAATATTTAGGTAGTTTTAATATTAATCCTTTAAAATTTTAACTTTTAGGTTTCAAAATAAATTCTAAAAACATAAAAAAAGCGCTTTGATTATCTCAAAACGCTCGTACTATTCTAATTAAGTTCTCTTTTTATTTATTTTTTAAAAAATGATGTAACAAAAACGAAGTAGAGCTATCGTGGTTATTTACTGTTTTGGTATTGATTTCATCCAAAATAGAATTAGCCAGTTGTTTTCCTAATTCTACTCCCCATTGATCAAAACTAAAAATATTCCAAATTACCCCTTGAACAAATATTTTGTGTTCATACATCGCAATTAATGAACCCAATGATTTTGGAGTTAATTTTTGAATTAACAACGTATTGGTTGGCTTATTACCCGTAAATACTTTAAAAGGCAATAAAGCTGCCGCTTTTTCTGGAGACAAACCTTGTTTATCAAATTCAGCCTGTACTTGCGCTTCGGTCTTACCGTGCAACAAGGCTTCAGTTTGCGCAAAGAAATTAGACATTAATTTATCATGATGATTATCATCTCCATATAATGGTTTTACAAAACCAATAAAATCGGCAGGAATCACTTTTGTTCCTTGATGAATTAATTGAAAAAAAGCATGTTGCGAATTTGTTCCTGGTTCGCCCCAGATAATCGTTCCTGTTTGGTAATTAACTGGTTTCCCATCACGCCCTACACTTTTCCCATTACTTTCCATAGTTCCTTGTTGTAAATAAGGTGCTAATTTTTGCAAATATTGTGTGTACGGAATCAAGGCTTCACTTTCAGCCCCAAAGAAATTATTGTACCAAACACTCAATAACGCCAAGGTTACAGGGATGTTTTGATCAAAATCAGTAGTCTTAAAATGTTCGTCCATTTCATTAGCTCCACTTAATAAAGCATCATAATTTTCGAATCCAATAGCTAAACTGATAGAAAGACCTACCGCACTCCATAAAGAAAAACGACCTCCAACCCAATCCCACATTGGAAAAACATTATCTGGATTAATCCCAAACTCGGTTACTTTATCTAAATTAGTAGAAACCGCAACGAAATGTTTGGCCACATCTTCTTGTTGTGCTGATTTCAAAAACCATTCTTTAATGGTTTCTGAGTTTGTTAAGGTTTCTTGTGTAGTGAATGTTTTAGAAACAATCACAAACAAAGTGGTTTCTGGATTTATTTTTTTGATAATTTCATTTACGTGGTCTCCGTCAACATTGGAAACAAAATGAACATTCAAATGATTTTTATAAAATTGTAAGGCTTCTACCGCCATAGCTGGTCCTAAATCTGAACCACCAATACCAATATTAACAATATCCGTAAATGTTTTACCTGTATATCCTGTTCGTTTTCCTGAAACAACTTCGTTAGTGAACGCTTTAATTTTATTTTTTACCGCATAGACTTCTGGCATAACGTTTTGACCTTCCACGTTAATTACAGTCGATTCTTTGGCGCGCAAAGCCGTATGAAGTACCGCTCTATTTTCGGTTTGATTGATTAATTCGCCTTCAAAATAAGATTCAATTGCTTCTTTCAAACCTACTTGATTTGCCAATTCTAACAATAAAGTTACTGTTTCTTGGTTGATTCTATTTTTGGAGTAATCCAAAAGAAAATCATTCCATTTTAAATTGAATTTTTCTACACGAGATGCATCTGCTTGAAATAATTCTTGCATAGTTGTAGCAGCAATTGCATTATAATGTTGTTGCAACTTTGACCAAGCCGCTGTTTGAGTAGGATTAACTGTTTGTAACGCCATTTTTATAATTGGTTTGTTCTATTATTTTTAAATTTCGGGCAAAAATACTGAAATTAGTTTGAATACCACTTGTACCCAAAACATATCACAATTTTAAAGAAAAGAAACGTTTTTATAAGTTGGCTACACTATCCAACTCTCTTTTTAGAGGCTCTATTTGCTGCAAGAACTTTTTTCTAAGCGCCCCCGACATCGATTCTCCTGTAGGTAGTTTCAAACGTAATGCATCCACTTGAACGCCGTTTTTCCAAAAGCGATAGCACACATGAGGTCCTGTGGCTAATCCTGTACTTCCTACCAAACCGATAACCTGTCCTTGAGTTACATGTTGACCGCGACGCACTAAAATTTTAGACATATGAAGGTATTGTGTCGAATACGTTCCATTGTGCTTCACTTTTACAAAGTTACCGTTACCTGTGGTGAAACCCGTTTGTTCTACTATACCTGTCGCCGTAGTTGTTATTGGCGTCCCATAAGGCGCTGCATAATCTGTGCCTTTGTGAGCCTTCCAAATTCCTTGAACAGGGTGCAATCTATTGGAACTGTATCGCGACGTAATTCGACTGAATTTAATTGGAGTTTTCAAAAAGAAATTCTTTAATGTCTTTCCTTCTTCATCATAATATTCAGTCTTTCCCGAAGGATTTGAAGCATACGGAAAAGCATAAACGATCTTGCCTTTATACTCAAAAAATGCGGCTTCCAAACTATCTACTCCATCATAGATAGAGTCATTGATATATCTTTCGGTAAAAGTTAAAGCAAAACGATCGCCTTTTTTTAATTTGAAGAAATCAATTGACCACGCATATATTTTTGTGATTTTACTTGCCAAAGCTCCTTCTACTTTAGCACTTTCAAGGGTTTCAGAAAGCGAACTTTTCAAAACACCACCAATCGTTCTTCGTTTGATTGTAATTGGCTTCGTTTTTTTATAAGCCACCACCGCAGTATCACGCAAATCAATTACATAATAATTAAGCGCATCGGGTTGATAAATGAAAACCTGTAATTTGTTTTTTCTGTCTTTTGATCGAAGTAACACATAAGGCTTTTTGTATCGTATACTACGTACGTCAAAAGTATCTTTGACTTTTTCAATGATGTCATACACTTTCTTATCTCCAATATTTTGCCTTTCGATAATACTGCCAAAAGTATCTCCTTTTTTAATCGTATCATGAATTACATTGAAGTCAGCATATGTAAACCCAAACTCACTTTTCTTGGCAACTGATTGTGTTTCTTCTTCCATAATCTCTTGATCTTTGGAACAAGAAAAATAGGAGAAACAGAAAAATAGAAATACGAAATAGGGCGCTATTTTTTTCAACATTATAATACTTTATTTAGTCTCTCCCCAGTTAGCTAATTCTTCAGCATTCCATAATTCAGGAAAAAATATTCTTCGTTGGTGTTTTGGATGCATGTATTTTTTCCAATCACTACCTCCTGTAGCTTCGCCATCGCCCACGCCACTCTCTTCAATGTATTTAATAGCAACATTGAGGTGCTGCATGACCCAAGTAATATTAACAGTATAATCTAGATGACGCATTGCTTGCACTAGTATTGGATTTTTTTGTTCCTCCTCAGACAATTGTTTGAACTTTTGCCATATATTAATGGTATTGTATTCCTCCATATGGTGTATAAAAACATTTTTATACTTTGCTTCAAATTCTTCCAACAAAAAAGATTTTTTGCCTGTCTTGTAATCTTTCCCTGCAGCCTGCCAATACAAATGCTCAAAGGCAAATTCATACGAAGTTTCTCTATCAATAGAATCTCTAAATCGGTAATCTATTAAATTAATCAAATCTGTAGCGCAAAATTCAATTAGTCGATATTGCGCACTCTGAAAGCCACTAGCTGGTGTTAATGTAGTTCTAAATTTCATATATTGTTCTACTTCCATTCCGTTTTCCATAATTTCAAACGAGGTAGTCAACATATCGAAATAACGACTTATCCGCATCAATCGTTCTGTAAAAAAATCGATTGTGATATTTTGATTGTATGAAATCTGACGCATTTCCCACAGGATCATTTTAAAAATCAACTCATTTACCTGATGGTACATAATAAATACCATCTCATCTGGCAGTGTCGTTCTTTGTGTTTGAAGACTCAACAAAGCATCCGTCTGAATATAATCCCAATATGTGATTGGCTTAGACCAAAGCAGTCCTTCTAAATGTGTTGCTGTCTTTTGGTGAAGTGCTTCGTATTTTAAATCAATTTCTTTTAAAATATCCTCTGAACTATTAGTACACGTCATTATAGTTTTAGTTTAAATGGATTTTTCAATCCTTTGAATGCATCTAAATCTGCTTTGATTGAGCCTACCGCAAGACTGGCCTGAATTCTCAAAGGAATTCTGTTTTCATCATCTGATATCCAAACGGTTACGCTTTCTTGTTCTTTAAAAACTCTGCCTGATTGGACTAATGGTTTAAAGATCATCGTTGCGACAGTGCCAAATTTAGTTTTAATATCGTCCCGACCAATGAACTTTAACTTAAACTTTGTAGTTTCATCATCAAAAAACATATCAATTGCAATGGATTCTCCTGGTTTTATTTTATCAATAACCGGAGAGTTTCGCAAATAGTAAAATGCTGATAAAATGTCTTGGGTGTTTTTAGGAATAGTAAAAGTCTTTTCTGTCTTATGTTTATAATCTTTTACTACTATTCTATTGGCGGCTACATTAACAAAACCTTCTTGATTCTTAGTATACCCGCCTTCGTCTATCTTTCTTACAAACTGATACGGTACAAATGTATCTCTATCTATATAACTTTCATAAAGATCTTCTACCTTGAAAAAAAATCGGGAGAGCCCTGTGGTATAGCCTCGCCCTATAAGATGGTACACCTTTTCATTATTGATGTTAGCATCTTTTACTTCTAAAGTAGCATAGCCTGCGTTGACAAAACCATAATGAATGCGAAACTTAAACCATTCGCCTGAACCAAAGGCTGGATCATTTTGACTGTCAAAGCTAAGGGTTGTTAGTACTAGCAAAAATAGAATTGCCTTCTTCATACTCTAAATTTAGGCTTTACAAAGTTAATACCTTTTCGTTCCAAAAGTATTAAAACAAAAAAACTCAGTCAAATATTGACTGAGTTTTTGTGCTATTAACTAACCAAAAAACTATAAATTATGAAATTTATATCAAAAACCGAAAGGAAACCACCCCTTTCATTTTTGTTTTACAAATTTATAGCATCTTTAAAAGATTTTTTTCATTAAAATAGACTTTAACAGAAGTTTTATTATTTATAAATCTGAAAACGCTTATTTTTTTACATAATAAAAAAATAAGCGACTTTTTTTTTGATTATATTAATTTGTTTTAGAGATATTCTGTTGAAATTCACAACAAAAGACTAAAAATTGAGTAGTTTTTTACGAAAAAACGTCAAGTTTGGAATAAAATTAAACTAAAACCAAAAACCAACACTAAACCAAGTATATCCCTTTGCATTTTCTGGAGACCACGAATACTTTAACTCTATCGGTCCTATAGCCGTCTCTAATCCATATCCAAGAGCATAGCCCGAATGTTTAGGAAAAGTAAGCCAATCAACAGACTGAAAAAGGTTGTTGCCTAAATTGGCGTAGTTAGCCGAAAAGTTGACGTGGTTCTTTCTATAAAACTCGTAATCAATAGTTCCTAATGTTTTTATATAACTGTTAGCCGCCACACTCAAAAAATCATACCCGTAAAATGGTCTAAAATTATTGATTGTAGTATAACCATATCCCCCTAATACAAAATTAAAGAAAGGTATTCCGTCGTTACCAATTGGTAAGCCCGCATCCGTTTGAAATTTAAAAGTAATTTTATCCCAAACCGTAATTGCTTTTGAAAAATTAGCTTTAAGAATAGAAAATGGTTTAAAATTATTATGATAGTCCGAGGAAAATAAATAGGATTGAAAATCTGCCGTGAAATACCATCCTTTTTTTGGAAAATATTTGTTATCAAAAGAATCAAATTTTAAATAACCAAAAGCGCTCCAATAACTACTTTTGTCAATAATAGGATTTACATTAGCAAGCGTTTTTGAAGATATTCTCAAGTATTTCAACTCCATACCTGCTCCTATTAAAAAACTCTGTGCTAATCCTTTTTGCAAGTAGGCTTGGGTAGACAAGTCAAGAAAATCAACATTGATTTCATTTATTCCTAAAGAACTTAAATTTAAATCGGTAATATTTTGAGATATATTCTTGTTGAACTGATTAAACTGAGATTTAAACCCAAAACTAAAATTGAATCCGTTATCAATATAATAATCTAAATTGTATCTAAAATTATCCCCCATTACAATATCTAAGGATGCCAAATCATTTTTAAAGAGTGTATTTTTATTAGTTAAATTGACTAAAACCCCACTTTTAAATAAATCATCATAATGTAGACCAAATTTCAAATATGTTTTTGTTGGATTTTCAACTAAATTTAACGCTAAAACATCTCCTTTTTGGCTCGATTCAAAAGAATAACTAATCGCATTAAAGTTCTCTGTAGCATTAATGGTATTTATCCCCGACTGCAATTGCTCATAGGTTATTTTTTGTCCTGGTTTGAATCGTAATTTTCCGAAAACATAATCCTTTGTAAAGTTATTTAAACGATTCGTTTTAATTTGAATCAAGTGCAAACTGTCTTTTACAATCTCAAGTTTTGGTTTATTATACGGGTGGTGCACATCGGCAAGTACATGTATTTTTTCATACACTGAAAAAGCAGCTTCTTCTCCTTTTCTGATGATTTCTTTTCCTTTATCAAAAGAAATAACACCATAATTTTTGATGTCAGGATTAATATAAATATCGGTATCCTTAATCTTAGTTTTCATTTTTTCAATAGATTGTAAATTAGTGATTTGAACTAAGATTTTTGTTGCGTTTCGCAACTGGGATTTTTCCAACAAGTCATCTTGAACATTTACACCTATTATAATATCAGCCCCTAAATTCCTTACCTCTTGAATAGGATAATTATTTGCCACACCGCCATCAACTAATAATTCTCCATCAATTTCAATAGGCGAAAATAAAGACGGAAAAGCCGCGCTTGCCAACATGGCTTGTGCCAAATTTCCTTTGTTGAGTAGCACTTGTTTCCCTGTTTCAATATTAGTTGCTATACATAAAAATGGTGTAGGTAATTGATTAAAATCTTTTACATGTCTCACATTTCTAGTCAACCTACTCAATAAATTAAAATTGTATATACCTTTAGATAAGGCTTCGGGAATCCCGATGCGAAATTTATTAAACGGAAGTACTAAAGCATACGACTCATCGTTCCTTTTTTCATAAAAACTTTTAGAAGACCTTGGTATATAATCGTTTAATAATTCGTCAAAATTAGTGGTCTGAAAAATAGAATCTATTTGAGTAGCATTATATCCTGAAGCATACAATCCGCCAACAACGGCTCCCATACTAGTACCGCCTATATAATCGATTTTAACTCCAGCCTCTTCGAGTACTTTTAACACCCCAATATGAGCAAACCCTTTGGCGCCACCACCGCTTAAGACCAAACCTATTTTGGGTCTTTTTTGTTCTTGTGCCAAAATGTTTTGAAAACTAAAAACGAATAACCCAACAAATAACAAGCCCCAGATGGAAGTGGAAAGCCCCGAAAGAAAAAAGCCTGTTTTTTCTGGAAAAAAAAGAGCGACAACAGAAGCTCCTTTGTTTTCCTTAGAAAAAAAGGATTTTGAAAGAGGGCTTGAAACGAAAAGCTGGGAAAGGCTCATAAAAATTTATTTGGTCTTGTAAAAGTCGGTAATTTTTTTGGCTTTTGATAGCCCAACTACCTCAGAAATTTCTTTTTCGGTGGCCAATTTCAATCTTTTTACACTTTTAAAGTGCTGAATTAAAGCCGTCATGGTCTTTTCGCCGATGCCGGGAATAGATTCTATAGACGAATTGAGTGCCGCTTTACTTCGCTTGTCACGATGATGGGTAATTCCAAAACGGTGCGCCTCGTTACGTAATTGCTGAATCACTTTGAGGGTTTCTGACTTTTTATCGAGGTAGAGCGGAATAGAATCGCCTGGATAAAAGAGTTCTTCCAAGCGTTTGGCAATTCCAATAACGGTAATCTTTCCGCGAAGATTTAAATCGTCAATACTTTTCAATGCCGAAGACAACTGTCCTTTACCCCCGTCAATAATAATCAATTGAGGCAAGGGTTGGTTTTCGTCCAAAAGACGTTTGTATCGTCGGTGCACCACCTCTTCCATAGAAGCAAAATCATTCGGTCCTTCCACCGTTTTAATGTTGAAGTGACGGTAGTCTTTTTTACTCGGCTTACCGTCTTTGAAAACTACACAAGCCGAAACAGGATTGGTTCCTTGAATATTGGAATTATCAAAACATTCAATGTGACGCGGTTCTACAGGCAGGCGCAAATCTTTTTGCATCTGTGCCATAATTCGGTTCACGTGTCGGTCAGGATCTACAATTTGCAATTGTTTCAACTGTTCAAGGCGGTAGAATTTGGCGTTGCGAATGGACAAATCTAAAATTTGTTTTTTGTCGCCCAATTGCGGCACCGTGATTTTGATATTTTCGCCCAAATCTACTTCAAAAGGGACAATAATTTCTTTGGACAATAACTGAAAGCGTTCCCGAAGTTCAATAATGGCTAATTCCAATAATTCTTCATCGGTTTCTTCTAATTTCTTTTTGATTTCCATCGTGTGGGAACGAATAATCGAACCATGGGAAATTTGCAAAAAGTTGACATAAGCAGCACTTTCGTCAGAAATAATGGAGAACACGTCAATGTTGGTGATTTTCGGATTAATAATCGTAGAACGCGATTGGTAATTCTCTAAAACTTCTATTTTTTCTTTGATTTTTTGTGCTTCTTCAAAACGCATTTCTTGCGCTAACTCTATCATTTTACGCTTGAAATCCTTTAAACTTTCTTTGAAGTTTCCTTTTAAAATTTCGCGAATTGCATCGATTTGTTTTTGGTATTCAGCAACGGTTTCATGCCCTTCGCAAGGGCCTTTGCAATTGCCGATATGGTATTCCAAACACACTTTGAACTTGCCGCTTTCAATATTATTGGCACTTAAATCATAGTTGCATGTACGCAACGGATACAATTCTTTGATCAAATCCAAAATAGTATGCACCGTCTTGAAACTGGTGTAAGGCCCAAAATATTCCGAACCGTCTTTGACCATTCTTCGGGTAGAAAAAATACGCGAAAAAGGTTCTTTCTTGATACACAACCAAGGGTAACTTTTGTCATCTCGCAACAACACATTGTAGCGCGGTTGCAAGGTTTTGATTAAATTATTTTCCAGCAAAAGCGCATCGGTTTCGGTAGGAACAACGATGTGTTTGATGGTTACAATTTTCTTGACTAAAACGTTAGTTTTTGCCGTATCGTGAATTTTGTTAAAATAAGACGAAACCCTTTTTTTTAGATTTTTAGCTTTGCCCACATACAAAATCTTCCCGTCCTTATCGTAGTATTGATAAACACCCGGATTGTCCGGCAGAGTTTGTATTTGTAAAGCAATGCTTGGTGGCGTCATTTTGTATTGGCTCGAATTGTTTTCAAATTTACAAATAACATCTTTGCAAATCAAAATCAATGATTTTCTTTTACACCACGAAAATTAATAGTTCTTTTTGGTTTTAGAACCATTAGGAAATTAAAGCGCATTAAGTGATTTCCTTAATCTAACTTAATACCTTAATGATTAAAAAAGTAAAATCAATTCTTATTTTTGCCTATTATGACAAAAAACGAATTGCGCATTCAGTACAAAGCGCTCCGCAGAAATCTTTCAGAAGCTGAAATTGAAGAAATGAGTTTGGCTATTGCCAATGGCGTGCTTGCACTTGACATTTGGGATAAAACCTATTTTCATATTTTCTTACCCATTGAAGAGCAAAAAGAAGTCAATACCGAATTCGTACTGCACTTGCTTTCAGGTAAAGACAAAGAAATTGTGATTTCAAAATCGGATTTTACCACCCGAAAAATGACGCATTTTCTATTGACGGATAACACCAAAATCAAGAAAAACGAATACAATATCCCAGAACCTGTGGACGGAATAGAAGTACCTTCCTCAAAAATTCAAGTGGTGTTTGTGCCGCTATTGGCTTTCGATACACTTGGAAATCGAGTGGGCTATGGCAAAGGTTTTTACGATCAGTTTTTAGCAGAATGCCAACCAGACATTATCAAAATTGGGCTTTCTTTTTTTGAAGCCGAAAACGTCATTTCAGATGTTTTTGAAAAAGACGTGCGTTTGGATTTTTGTATCACTCCAAAAAAATGCTACCGCTTTTAATTTCAGCTGAAAAATTGGCTTTTTTTTACTTTCTTTACAACTTCAATAATTTGGCATTTTTATGAGATTCAACAAGAAGAAAATAGGGATTACCCTTGTGGTTATTTTGGTTTTATTCGCTTCTACTTTGGCAACTTTTTATTATTTCAGAGACGAAATTTTAAAAGTGACTTTAGAAAAAGTAGCCACCAAAATGGATCGTGATTACGACAGTAAATTCACCATAAAAACAGCCTCTTTTGACGGAATATCGGCCGTAAACTTGACAGATGTCGTTTTGGCTCCCAAACATGCCGACACTTTATTCAAAATCCAAAAAATGAAAACTAGCATCAGCTTTTGGCATTTGCTTATTGGTGATGTGCAACTAGGCACTTTGGAAATTAAGAATGGCTTGGTACAATTAATAAAAAAAGGCAACGTTCGTAACTTTGATGCTTTTTTAAAAAAGAACAAAAATCAAGAAATTACAGACGAAAAAAGAGATTATGCTGCTTTGGCGAAGCGCATTATTTTCCGCTTGTTGAATTTGGTACCCTCAGATATGGATATCAAAAATCTGGTTTTCAAATTAGACGACAACGGAAAAAAAGCCACGATTGACATTAAGAAATTAGCCTTAGACGGTGGCGATTTAGAAAGTATCATTCACGTTAAAACCAACACTTTTGCTCAGCGTTGGCGTATTGCCGGTGAAGCCGACCCAAGAGACCGAACTGCCGATATTCAGTTTTTTAATATGGATGGCGGACCAATAAAAGTACCATATTTTGATGAACGTTTTCATTTGCTTTCTAGTTTTGATTCCATTCGTTTGAATATCGAAAATATTGAAAGTGATGGCGATGAATTTCACATTGACGGCTACTCATCTATTGCCAATTTGAAAGTCAATCATCCTAAAATTGCCAGCAAAGATGTGGTCATTCGAAACGCGCGTTTTGACTACTGTTTCTTGTTAGGCGAAGATTTTATTTCTTTAGACAGTACTTCAACCGTTCAATTGAACCAAATTAAATTCCATCCCTACTTGGCTTACGAAACCGAAGAAGATACTATTTATAAAATGAACATTCGCATTCCAAAAATGCAAGCGCAGGATTTTATCACTTCACTTCCTGATGGATTATTTACTAATTTTCAAGGCATGTTAGCCAGTGGTAGTTTTGACTATAAATTAGATTTTATGTTCAACAAAAATAAGCCTGAAACGATAATTTTTGATAGTAAATTGAACAAAGAAAATTTGCGCATTTATCGTTTTGGTCAAGCCAATTTAGCAAAATTAAATGGCGAATTTGAATACCGTGCAATTATTGATAACGTACGACAACGACCTGTATTTGTGGGTAGTTCGAATCCAAATTACACTCCGATGGCACAAATTTCGCCTTACTTGAAAAAATGTGTCTTGACTACTGAAGACCCTTCTTTCTTTAGACATCGCGGTTTTATTACTGAGGCATTCAAACAATCCATCATCAAAAACATAAAGACGCGCAAATTCTCTCGTGGAGGCAGTACTATCAGTATGCAATTGATTAAAAATGTCTTTTTAACTCGGGAAAAAACTTTATCACGAAAATTAGAGGAAATTCTTTTGGTGTACATTTTGGAGAACAACCGAATTGTAAGCAAAGAACGCATGCTCGAGGTGTATTTCAACATTATCGAATGGGGGCCTAATATATATGGAATTGGTGAAGCGAGCCGTTTTTACTTCCAAAAAAGTCCTGCTGAGTTAACTTTCAACGAATGTTTGTACTTGGCTACTATTATTCCGAGCCCAAAGAAATTCATGTATCAGTTTGACGATCAAGGAAATCTGAAAGGGTTTGCTCTAAAAAACCAACGTTATTTGAGCAATCTAATGTTGCGTCGCGGTATTTTAACCAGTAGTGATAGCATTAATCCGTATGGCGTATCGCTTTCAGGAAATGCGCGTTCATTCTTAACAATTCGCAAAGCGCAAGATACCACAGGTATTGCTGTAGATTCTATTCCACCAAAAGAAGACTTTGATTTTGAGTTCTTAAAAACGGATGAGGAATAAGTAAATAGACGATATACAAATTTTCAATATAACAATTGATTGATTTAAAAATGTATCATTTTAAATCATTTGAAAAAAATAAACCGCAGATTCGCAGATTTTGTATTGAAAAATCTGCGAATCTGCGGTAAATAATTTAATTACGTCGACCCTCGAAACTAAGGTGCGGGATCTGGAATTATAGCTTGAACTCCGTCAATTGCTTTCAATACCTCATCTGAAAGTGTTACCTGAATGGTAGCAATATTTTCTTTCAACTGTTCCATTGTAGTAGCCCCAATAATGGTACTGGTTACAAAAGGTTGTTGCTCAATAAAAGCCAAAGCCAATTGTGTTAAAGTCAACCCGTGTTGTTGTGCAATTTCGTTATACAAACGAGTCGCTTCTGCGGACTGTGGACTGCTATAACGTGCCATTTGAGGAAATAAAGCCAAACGAGATTTTGGATGGTGTTGACCATTTAAGAACTTTCCGGACAAAAGTCCAAAAGCCATTGGAGAATAGGCTAACAAACCTACATTTTCTCTCAAACATACCTCAGCATTACCCACTTCAAAAGAACGATTTAATAGAGAATACGGATTTTGAACCGTCTTGATTTTTGGTAAATGGTGGTATTTGTGCTCTTCTAAAAATCGCATTAGCCCCCAAGGCGTTTCATTAGACAGTCCAATATGTTTGATTTTTCCTTGTTTCACAAAACCTTCCAAGCTAGTCAACACCTCGTGAATGTTATCTTCCCAAGCATCGTCTTGCACTTTAAATCCGCGTTGCCCAAAGAAATTGGCTTTGCGTTCTGGCCAATGCAATTGATAAATATCGACATAATCCGTTTGTAAACGTTGTAAACTATGATCCAAGGCATACTGAATACTAGCTGGCGAAAAATCAACTTTTTCACGCATATAAGTAAATGCAGGATTGGGTCCCGCAATTTTTGTAGCCAAAACTACTTGGTCTCGGTTACCTGTCTTTTTAAACCAAGTCCCAATAATGCGTTCGGTGCTTCCATAAGTTTCTTGACGTCCTGGTACCGAATACATCTCGGCAGTATCAAAAAAATTAACCCCTTGTTCTAAAGCGTAATCCATTTGGGCGTGACCCTCTGCTTCGGTGTTTTGTTCACCAAAAGTCATGGTGCCTAAACAAATTTTACTGACTTTACTATCGGTATTGGGTAGAGTAGTATATTTCATAGTTGTACGTTGCTTTTTTGAAGAACAAATATACAAAGGAATGGCAAAAGTCAATTTCAATTTTAAAATTCAATCATAAAGGATCGCTTAATCTGGAGGAAAAAAATTATATTTGTTATTACCTAAACTAGATCCCAAATAAAATGAAAAACCTACTTTTCTCAATCACCGTCTTTTTTAAGTTGACATTGCAGCAATTCCTGCACTCAAAACATTTAGGAAAACACCTATTTTATATTTAAAGGTTTCTAAATAATTTGAGAAAGAAGAAAAATAATTAAAAAAATAGTAACTTTTAAGTTACCTTTGCAATGAAAATACGTCAAGTTATAGCATACGAAAATCACTTTGAAGAATTTCTTCTTGATCAAAACAAAAAAGTTCAAGACAAAATTTTCAAGATAATTGAAGCCATTGAAACTTTAGAGAGAGTTCCAGTAAATTATTTAAAAGCTATGGATGGCGCCAATGGACTTTATGAAGCTCGAATTCGACTTGGAACAAATATTTGGAGAGTGTTTTGTTTTTTTGACGAAGGAAAATTGGTGATACTTTTAAATGGCTTTCAGAAGAAAACTCAAAAAACACCAAAAACCGAAATAGCAAAAGCATTGCAGTTAATGACTAAATATTATTCAGAAAAACAAAATAAATTATGAATACAAAAAGTTGGACAACCCTAAAAGACGACGTTTACGGTCCTAATGGAACCGAAAGACGCGATGAGTTAGAACGAGAGTTCCAAGGATTTAAAATTGGTTTATTGTTAAAAAAAGCCCGAGAAGAAAAACAACTTACGCAAACCGAATTGGGTGATTTAGTATCTAAAAAAAGAGAATATATTTCAAGAATTGAAAATAATGGTAGTAACCTAACCCTAAAAACGTTGTATGATATTGTCGAGAAAGGACTTGGCGGTAAAGTAACGATACAAATTGAAATATAGTTTTGTCTAAAAAGGACACGGATTACCCTGATACTCCGCAACACAGATTGAAACGGGTTTAAAACTAAATAATAATTTTTACCAATCTGATTTCATTTTTTTCTTAATGATAAATAACTCTTCCAAATGTGGGTTTAAAGTTTCTGTTAAATTATACCCAAAGTACTTTTCTCTGATTGTACCATCTTTTTTAATTAATGAAGTTTCAATAGTATATTCTGAAATTGTTTGCATCGATATTCCTCCAGAATACATACCAACTGGAGTTACATAAAATTTAATATTAAATACTGAAACACGATACTTTCCAGTTTTTGATTCAATTTTAAACTCCCCAGTTAACTGATTTAACTTTTTATCTTCAAAATTTGTCTTTTTTATATATCCAGTTGAATCCGTTTTAAATTCTAATCTTGGATTATTTTTTAAATCTAAGACATTTGATGAATCATCGCAAATTTTTTTCCATACAATTAAATTATCTTCAATTGTAAAGTTTTTATTTTGTGCAAAACCTGTAAGAGTAAACAATAAAAATCCAATAACTATTTTTTTCATGTTTCAATTTGTAAGTAATTTATTTGCAAAAATAGACAAAAAAGGAAAAATTTTAGTGAATATTTTTTTAATTAAAATACCCCCAAATAGTGTCTAACTTTTTGGGGGCAGTGCAATGTTGCGCTTTTTGTTGTTTTAGATTGCATCGTCGTTCCTACTCGTAATGACTTTGAAACTTTGCTACTCTGAAAATCTAGTTAATCTCATTCAACATCTCAGCAATAGCATCTAATCGTGGTGTTAAGATAATTTCGATACGACGGTTTTTTGCTTTTCCTTCAGCAGTAGCATTGCTTGCTAATGGAGAAAATTCTCCTCTACCAGCAGCCGTTAAATTTTGTTTATTGATTTTTTTGTTTTCGCTCAAAATACCAACAATTGAGGTCGCTCTTTTAGTAGACAAATCCCAGTTATCAGCAATAGGTCCCGAAGCTGTAAATGCGTCATCGTCAGTATGTCCTTCAATTAAAACGGCAATATCTGGATTATCACCTAGGACTTTCCCTAATTCCACGACTGCTTTTTTACCTTCAGCACTTACTGCCCAACTTCCTGAACTAAACAACAATTTGTTTTCCATTGAAACGTACACTTTTCCGTTTTTTTGTTCTACGGTCAAGCCTTTTCCTTCAAAACTGTTAAGGGCTTTAGATAACGTTTCTTTTAGTTTTTTCATGCTTGCTTCTTTCGCCGCAATCATGTCTTCTAGTTCTTTCAAACGTTGTGCATTTTTACCTAATTGCTCTTGTTCTAAGGCTAAAGCTTTCGCTTTTTCGTCCAATTCGTCAAGCAACTCGCGATTCTTTTTCATGTTTTTCTCTAAAGACTCATTGCTGTTTTTTTCTAAAGCGGCATACGAATCTTGTAACGCTTTGTATTTATCTAAATTAGTTTCATGTTCTGCTTTCAGCTTGGTGTAATCCGCTTTTAATTTATCCAAATCTGTTTTCAGAGCTGCGCCGTCTAATTCCTGTTGGTTTTTGGCTTTCGCCAAAGCGGCATTCTCGTCAGCCAGCGTTCTGTTTTCTTTCTTTAAATCAGTGTATTTACTTTCTAAATCGGTATAGATTTTTTTAGACACACAAGAAGTGCTTAGCGCCAACACTAACAATCCGATGGAAACTTTTTTTATCATGATGAGTGGGGTTTGTATTTTATTTGTTACTAAAACTATATTTTTTCTTTTTTATTGTGACCCTAGCCCTGATGGAAGCGATATCCTTTTTATAATGAAGGCTGAGGCACTCGAAGCCGAAATTTATAAAAAGATAAAGCGTACAGCAGTGAATAGCTCCTCACAAAACTACTCAATTTCCACCAAAATAGGGCAATGGTCTGAATGTTTCGCTTCGGGCAAAATTAAGGCACGTTTGATTCGGTTTTTCAAAGGCTCACTTACCAAGCAATAATCGATGCGCCAGCCTTTATTATTCAGCCGCGCCGTTGGGAAACGCATGGTCCACCAGGTGTAATTATCAGGTTCTTTATTTAAAAAACGAAAGCTATCTATGAAGCCGCTTTTCAAAAAATTGTCTAACCAAGTACGCTCGGCAGGCAAAAATCCGGATACATTTTTATTGCGAATTGGGTCATGAATATCTATCGCCTCATGGCAAATATTGTAATCGCCACAGATCACTAAATTGGGAACCTCCTTTTTTAACTCGTTAATATAGTTTTGGAAATCATCCATGTACATAAACTTGTGATCCAAACGCTCTGAGTTAGTTCCAGAAGGCAGGTACAAACTCATTACCGATACATCATCAAAATCCACACGAAGGTTACGCCCTTCAAAATCCATGTGTTCGATTCCTGTTCCAAAAACAATGTTGTTGGGTTTTATTTTGGACAAAATAGCCACGCCACTATACCCTTTTTTAGTAGCTGGAAACCAATAATGATAGGGATAACCTGCTAGTTCAATATCCAAAGTAGGCACTTGATCTGCTTGGGCTTTAATCTCTTGAAAGCAAATAACATCTGGGTTAGCTTGTTGTAACCATTCGAGCAATCCTTTTGAAATGGCTGAACGAATTCCGTTGACATTATAGGAAATAATTTTCATTGAAAAGTAGTGTTTTATCGATGCCAATTATGGCGTAATACTGTCTTCAAATGTAATAAAAAAGTAGAAGTTTAATTGAGAAAAAGTCGAAAAATAGAGTTTTTTGTTATCTTTGTGACTTGCTTTAAAACCAAAATTTATATGGGTCTAGTCACTGCCAAGGAAGTTGCAAAAGCAATAAACACGGACAAATACGGGATATTAGGAACTTTTTCAGGCTGGATACTGATGAAGGTTTTACGTATTTCTGAATTGAACAAAGTGTATGACAACAACAAACACCTTTCAGAAGTAGCTTTCTTAAATGGCGTACTAGACGATTTAAAAATTAAATTTGAAATTCCTGAGGAGGATTTAAAGCGACTTCCTAAAGAAGGGCCTTACATTACTATTTCTAATCATCCATTAGGTGGTATCGATGGAGTTTTATTGCTGAAATTAATGTTGGAAAGAGAGCCTAATTTCAAGATTATTGCCAACTTTCTTTTGCACCGAATTGAACCGCTAAAAAAATACATCATGCCGGTGAATCCTTTCGAAAATCATAAGGATGCCAAATCAAGTGTAGTGGGAATCAAAGAAACTTTGCGTCACTTAAGCGACGGAAAACCGTTAGGAATGTTCCCCGCCGGAGAAGTTTCTACCTACAAAGATGGTAAATTAATGGTTGATAAGCCTTGGGAAGAAGGAGCAATCAAAGTCATTCGTAAAGCACAAGTGCCTGTAGTTCCCATTTATTTCCACGCCAAAAATAGTGGGCTGTTTTATTTTCTTTCGAAAATTAGTGGCACTTTACGTACTGCCAAATTACCTTCGGAAGTATTCAGCCAAAAACGTCGTATTATTAAGGTTCGTATTGGAAAACCTATTTCGGTCTCAGAACAGAATGAATATGAGTCATTAGATGATTATTCTGAATTCTTACGAAAGAAAACCTATATGTTAGCCAATCCTTTTGAAAAGGAAACTAAATTAATACCTACTCCAAGTTTAAAATCAACAAAAAGTCCGAAAGAGATTGTTACTCCTGCAAACCAGGACAAAATCATTGCTGAAATTGAAGTATTGCGTAATTCTGATTGTCGTTTGCTACAAAGTAAAAATTACGAAGTCTTTTTCACCAAAGCCTCTACAATTCCTACTATACTGCATGAATTAGGGCGTCTTCGCGAAATCACTTTTAGAGAAGTAGGTGAAGGAACTAATGAGTCTATTGATTTAGACCAATTTGACCAATACTATCACCATATGTTTTTATGGGACGATGATGCTAAAAAAGTCGCCGGAGCTTACCGCATGGGATTGGGATCTGAAATTTATCCTAAATATGGCATAGATGGGTTTTATCTAAACGATTTATTCCGTTTTGAGCCTGAATTGTATGATATGATGAGTAAATCCATAGAAATGGGTCGTGCCTTCATCATCAAAGAATACCAACAAAAACCAATGCCATTGTTCCTACTTTGGAAAGGAATTATACATACCACCTTACGCTATCCAGAACATAAATTCTTATTAGGAGGTGTAAGTATCAGCAATCAATTCTCTGATTTCTCAAAATCATTGATGATTGAATTCATGAAATCGAACTATTACGATCCCTATATTGCGCAATACATTCATCCTAAGAAAGCATTCAAAGTCAAATTAAAAGATGCCGACAAAGATTTTATCTTCAATGAAACGGAAGCTGATTTGAATAAATTTGATAAAATTATTGACGAATTGGAACCCGGTAGTTTACGTTTGCCTGTTTTGATTAAAAAATACATCAAGCAAAATGCACGCGTGGTCGCTTTTAATGTAGATCCATTGTTCAATAACGCCATTGACGGATTAATGTACATTCGTGTAGAAGACATACCAGATAGCACCATGAAACCGGTAATGGAAGAGTTTCAAGCCGAGCTAGAACGCAAGTTAAGCGAGAAAGAGGAGTAACTAATTAAGATCACACTTGTCAACCTGAACTTGTTTGCTTCGCCTGTTCACTATCGCTCGGGTCAGGTACTAAATGAAAAGATATAAACTAAGTAAGATTCCGAAATATTCCGAAGCTCGGGACGGAATGTCAAAACTACTTAGTTTTGACAACCTAATTTATTTTATTAAAACCAATGCTTTTGACTTACTTGATAGGTTTGATAAAACTCCTCGTCTGATTTTGTCAAGTAGATGATTCCTTCTATTAACCCAAATATAGAAGTAAGTACGCCACAACTACAAATACTTAAAACTAGCCAAAGTATTCCAGTTCCTGTGTATCCTAAGTAGAATTTGTGCACTCCAAGTGGACCTAATAAAATGGCAAAAATGCCACAAGCTACTTTTTTATTATTTTGAAATTGAGGAGATGGAGTATTCCAAGCTTCCTGTTTTACTGTTTCCATATCAATAGTTTTAATTATGAATAAAGTGCTTTTATTTTATCGACAATCACTTGCGCCAAACGCTCATGACTTTCAAAAGTCCAACCTGCGATGTGAGGTGTCAAAATAACATTTTTGGCATTCAGCAAATACTGAAACGCTTCGGGTGTAGTTGCCTCCTGAAACAAGGTTTCAAAGGATAATTTTTCATATTCTAACACATCCAATCCAGCTCCTAAAACCTTTCCTGATTGTAAGGCCGCAACCAAATCAGCGGTGACAATATTTTTCCCCCGAGAGGTATTAATCATCCAAAATGGTTTTGAAAAACCATTGATAAATGCCGAATCAACCATTTTATCGGTTTCTGGAGTCCATGGAATATGCAAACTCAAGACATCTACCTTTTCTTGAAATTCGGCAAAACTGACTTGCTTTGCATTGGCATCACCTACATTTTTCTGAATATCATAACACAAAACATTCACCTCAAAACCACGCAGTTTTTTAGCGAAAGCCTTACCCATATTCCCGTAACCAATAATTCCTACTGTTTTTCCGTCTAATTCGTGACCCCGATTGCTTTCACGATTCCAATGCCCCGACCTAATTTCGGCATCTGCTTGATTTAGATTATTAAATAAAGACAAAATCATACCCAAACTGTGTTCTGCCACCGCATTCCGATTGCCTTCGGGAGCGGCGATAAGTGCAATATTTTTAGATTGGGCATAGTCGCAATCAATACTTTCTAGTCCAGCCCCCACTCGAGCTATAAACTGCAAATTTGTCGCTTTATCTAAAAACGTTCGGTCAATTTTGAATCGGCTACGAATAACAATTCCTTGGTAATCTTGGATTGTAGCTTCGATATCCGCTTTGGAAGAGGTAAAATCTTCGTGATTCACAAAACCCGCTTGTTCCAATTGGTTCCAAAGCAAAGGATGATTACTATCAATATGAAGAATATGTACCGCCATAATAAGGATTCTTGTTTTGCAAACCCAAATTAACAAAAAAAATAGGTGTGAAATGTGTAAATTGCAGCCAATATCATTAAAATGCAACAACTATGAAGACCAGCCGATTGTTTCGAGAATTTTTTGAAAGCGAAAAAGCAGGTGGATTAGTATTACTTTTAGCTACTTTACTTTCTTTGGCTTTAGCCAATTCTCCAATACAAACGACTTATATTGGAGTTTGGGAAACCGAAATAGGACATCATTCCATTACCCATTGGATTAACGATGGACTCATGACCATTTTTTTCTTACTCATCGGATTGGAATTGGAACGCGAAATGTATGGGGGTGAGTTGTCTGATATAAAAAATGCAACTTTACCTATTTTTGGAGCACTCGGCGGAATGATTCTCCCTGCAGGACTATTTTTAGCATTCAATTGGGGTACGCTAACACAAAACGGTGCCGGAATTCCTATGGCTACCGATATTGCATTTGCCATTGGGATTTTATCCCTTTTAGGCAATCGAGTACCAACGTCTTTAAAAATATTCTTGACTGCTTTGGCTGTCATTGATGACTTGGGTGCGATTCTCGTCATTGCGTTATTTTATACAGAAACGATTTCTTTTCTGTATTTAGGTTTGGCTTTTAGTATTATGGGGTTGCTATTTATTTTAAATAGAAAAAAAGTACACAACCTACTTCCTTATTTAATTGGTGGCGGATTGATGTGGTATTGCATGCTGAATTCAGGGGTTCACGCCACGATAACTGGTGTGCTTTTAGCCTTTGTTATTCCGTATGGCGATGGTGGAAAAACCACTTCTTCTTACCGATTGCAACACGTTTTGCACCGCCCAGTAGCTTTTTTCATTCTGCCCCTGTTTGCTATCGCCAACACATGCATTGCTATTGATAGTAATGGGTACAACGGTTTAGCTATCGCCAACTCTATCGGGATTATGGCGGGATTGATTTTAGGAAAACCCATTGGAATAACTCTTTTTGCCTTTTTATGCACGAAACTAGGTATTGGATCTTTGCCTAAAGAGTTGCAATGGAAACACATTCTCGGTGCCGGAATGCTTGGCGGTATTGGTTTTACCATGTCCATTTTTATCACGCTTTTGGCCTTCAAAAACAATGGCGAAGCTGTAATTACCTATTCTAAAATAGCCATCTTGATTGCTTCGTTTGTCTCAGGAACTTTGGGATTTTTGTGGTTGAAAATGAGTTTGAAGAAATAATCTTTTTAGGACACAGATACAACGGATTCGCTTTGCGAAAACACGGATTGAGCGGATTTTCAAATTACCAAATCAACAAATAACCAAATATTTTATATATTTGAAAAGCCCCTGTAACTGCAACAGACCCCAAGTCGAATTCCTTTTACAGATTTTTATAACGAATTTACCCTTACACAACTGAGCTGGTAGGTCTCTGTTTTGCAGGAGTCGTTTTTGTATTTCAAGATGAATAATAAAAATTTGTTTCTTATTTAGGAAACTTTTACCTTTGACAAGAATAGTATGGAACCCAAATTTAAAGTAGAATTTTTAGAGGATGTAAAACACTTTTTGGACGAACTAGACGAAAAAACTAGAGCTAAAATCATTTATAATATTTGGAAAGCACGTAGTGCAAACGACAAAGAACTTTTCAAAAAATTACAAGATGAAATTTGGGAGTTTAGAACAAAGTACAACAAAACGTATTACCGCCTTTTTGCATTTTGGGATAAAACAGACAAAAGAAATACCGTTGTAATTTCAACTCACGGTATAATTAAGAAAACAGACAAAATCCCAAAAAACGAAATTGAACGAGCCGAAAATTTGAAAGAAACGTATTTTAAAAACAAAAGCAACAACCTATGAAAACATATAGTTTAGAAGAATTAACCGATGCCTACATAGGCAAAATAGGCACAAAAAAGCGAGACGAATTTGAAAATGAATTGCGCCTTGACTTAGTGGGTCAGGCCATTAAACAAGCAAGACAAGAACGCAACTTAACTCAAGAACAGCTGGGGGAATTAGTTGGTGTAAAAAAAGCACAAATTTCAAAAATTGAGAACAGCACCACCGATGCACGATTTGAAACCATCCTAAAAGTTTTTAAAGCACTAAACGCTAAAGTGAGTTTTAATGTCGAGTTGTTGAATGAGCATTTAATAATCGAATAACCCCATTTTCAAATTAGTACATTTTCACATTAAATTAGCTACATTTGAAAATCGTATCAAAAAAATTGAACTAAAAACAGGCTAAACTTTCGTCAATATTGCCCATTTGGAATAAAAGTAGTTTGAAAGTTTCGCATATAATCGAGTTAGCGGTAATATTTCCTCAACTATCCGGAAAATAAAATCTTAAATGAAATATAGAATCCTAATTACTTTAGTCATAATTACTCTTTTTTCGTGCAATGAAAAAGAGAAAGATTTTGATTCTTTCGAATATTCCTTTTATGGAACTTTTTCAACTTTCTTTTCAGTAAATTTTACTCAAAATGACACAATATTCTTAAGAGAACATTGGAATAGCGGTGGCAATGACGAAATTAAGTTTCCTAAATCTGAAAGGAATTATTATGCATTACTAACTGAAAAACAAAAGCAAGAGTTAAGCAGTTTGTTGAATAAAATAAACTTCAAAAAAATTGATTCAGAATATTTTGAAAATTACTGTGACGGAAGTGCTTTTCAAATAATTATCAAGAAAGGAAATTTTAAAAAGAAAGTCTTAGTTCATAGTCATCATATTCCAGAAGAATTAGATTCTCTTGCTGAATGGATTAATGAAACAAAGTTGAAATTGAAACTAACCGAAACATCTAAGAAATTAGAATTTGAAAGTGCAAAAGAATTGTTTCCGCCGCCACCGCCACCAGTTATAAAATAAAATACTACCGCTAACAGCGGTTATCAGCTATAGCTGGTTTTTCTTGAGTTGTACCATTTTTTCACGCAAAACTATTATCTTAGCAGACAGTAAGCAGTTCGCTGGAATCGCCACAGTCGGCTAGCAGCGAAACGTTAGCGGCAACTTTAGCGAACGACACAACAGACAATGAAAAAATTTCTATTTTATTTTGCAGTTACGGGATGGACATTAGGACTAATTGTTCATTTACTTTCACTTGCTGACTTCGACATTACAGACAAAGTGCCTTTTGTTTGGGTATTACATATAGGCATTTTTGTTGTCTGGCTTCCAACAGTTCTTGACTTGAGGAAAAATGAAGAACTAAAAGCATATCAACAATCAGGAATGCTGAACAGAATGAACCCTTTTGGATTTTTTAAAATTATCTTCAGACAACCCCCGACTTGGTTGACAATAATTGCAATTGGAGGGTTCTTTTATGCTATCATAAATTTTATGTTGTTTATGACTTCTCAACTTGGTGTTCCTGACATTAAGGACGGACAATACATTTTGCATAATCACGGACAACTAATCAAGACATTAACAGAACAAGAATATCATCACTATAAAGCAAATGAAGTGAGAGGGTTTTCAGGACATTGGTTAGCATTTTACGGACTTGCAGCAGCAGTTTTATTTCCATCCAACAGACACAACAGATGAATAATGTATTCGACACTGAAATAAAAGCAGCCCCCGCTACCCCCCGCTACCGCGCGAATCCTTTCGCGTGGCAACTAAAAAAAATAAAAAAACCCGCTGCACAAAGTCTCCTGACTTTGTGCAAAAAATACTAAAGCCATCCTTTTAAATTATAAAAACAAAAAAGGCCGCTATTTCAGCGACCTTTCTCTTTATTTAAAAGTATATTTACCCCTTAATCTGTTTCAACGAGGTTTTAATTCCTTTGATTAAAGACGAACTAAACCCGTGCAATTCCATTTCGTTCAAACCAGCAATGGTACAACCTTGAGGTGTGGTTACTCGGTCAATCAATTGCTCTGGGTGGGTTTTTTCTTCCAGTAGCATTTCGGCAGCACCTTTTACCGTTTGGGCAGAAATAGCCAAGGCCGTTTGCCAATCAAATCCAATTTCGATTCCCGCTTGCATTGAGGCACGAATGTAACGCAAGGCAAAAGCCGTTCCGCTTGCCGCCAAAACGGTAGCAGCGTCCATTAATTTTTCGTCAATAATAGGTGCTGTACCCAAACCTTCAAATAAACGCACTACGTTTTGAGCCGCCTCTTTGTTGTTTTCTTGAAACGCAATACAGGTTGCTGATGCACCAAATTGTGCTGCGATATTGGGCATAATGCGCACCGCTTGGTGGGTGGTACCAATTTTATTTTGCAAGTTTTCAATTGACAATCCACTCACTGCCGAAGCAATGGTTTTATTAGCAATTACAGGCAATATTTCGGCCAAAACAGTATCGACTTGGTACGGTTTAATGGTCAAAATAATAATATCTGCGTCTTGAATATGGTGTTTGTTGTCGGTAGAAACGGTAACGCCTAGTTGTTCTAAATGTAGAATATTAGCGGTGTTTCTTCGGGTTACGGTTACTTGATTGCCTTCAGTGAATTTAGCAATTCCAATGGCGATAGAGGCTCCTAAGTTTCCCCCGCCAATAATGTGTACGTTCATGTTGTGTAGTTATAGTGGTTGTGTTGTGTGTTCTTTTATACTCCTAAAATCAATTTTGCAATGGTAAAATACAAGATAATTCCAAATACATCATTGGTCGTAGTAATAAAGGGTCCAGTAGCAATAGCCGGATCAATTTTCTTTTTATGTAAAAACAACGGCACCAAAGTTCCTAAAGTAGCCGCAAATAAAATCACCACAACAATCGAAATGGAAATGGCTAATCCTACTTGGAATTGCCCATACATAATGGTATGATACCCCAAAACTAATAATGAAATTATGGTTCCGGAAATCATTGCAACGGTAATTTCTTTGCTAAAATAATCCTTACTAAATCCTTTTAAAGTACCGTTAGCCAAACCTTGAACAATAATTGCCGAAGCTTGCACTCCAATATTTCCAGCAGTTGCGGAAAGTAGTGGCATAAAAATAATCAAGGTATAAAATTCTTGCGAAGTCGCTTCATTGCCCTTCAATACATAAGAAGCCACAAGTTCAATGAGCATTCCCATAATTAGCCAAGGCAAACGCGCTTTGGTATGTTCATAAACACTATCGTCAGCTTCTACATCTTGGGTAATACCCGCTGCCATTTGGTAATCCTTGTCGGCTTCTTCCTTGATTACGTCTACGATATCGTCAATGGTAATTCGGCCTACTAAACGACCCAATTCATCCACCACCGGAATGGCTTCTAAGTCGTATTTTTGCATAATACGCGCCACCTCAACGTCTTCGGTGTCTACATTTACCGAGTTCAATTTTCGGATATAAACATCGTTAATGGGTGTTCTGGAAGAAGTAGTCAATAAATCTTTAAGCGACAAACGTCCTTTCAAACGGTCTTCGTCATCCACCACATAAATCGAATGCACTCTTGAAATATTTTCGGCTTGAATGCGCATTTCTTTCACGCAAGTGAGCACATTCCAGTTTTCGTTTACTTTTACCAACTCTTTGTGCATGATTCCCCCCGCGGTATCTTCTGGATAACGAAGCAAATCTACAATGTCTTTGGCGTGTTC
>JACCDH010049095.1_pt1 | contig 34862 bp, 28 predicted proteins | sample 7442481 | NCBI WGS metagenome assembly JACCDH01 (sample SAMN15323433, study PRJNA562643) | freshwater metagenome | isolation source: river surface water | place: USA:Blue River Watershed | collected 2017-08-15
CAGCGCAGCTTTGGTAGCCCACTTCAAATCGGTTACCACAACCGCACTCGCTTCTGGGAGCCAAGCTTCTGGGGCGTTAATGCCACCGCGCAGGGTCGCAAGCTAGTCGAGGATGCCTACGACCTCGAACAGCGCGCTGACATCAAGGCAACCGACGACTACTTCCTAGAAGAGGCTTGGCGAGCTAATGCCAAGAAGCTGACTTTCCAGCTGATTCCATCGACCTGCATCGTCAAGGACCGCAAGCTAGCTGAGCCAGGGGCTCGCGAGGCATTCTTCGTCTTTGGATCCTCTGGAAACGTGGCTGAGTTCAAAGACAAGGTGGTCCAGCACGGCGCGGGCAAAAAGGCTGGCACGAGAAAGAACCTACTCAAGCAGGCCAAGAAGATTGAAAAAGCACTTCCCGACTCGATCAAGAAGCCGCTTCGTCGGATTGCGGATTCCGCAGGCATCACTGGGGTCCTAACCGCTGGCAAAGCCAAGAGCATCGACCCAGAGCGCAGCCGCATGGTTGGAGAGATGCTAGGTGGTGGCATCAAGGGCGATGGTGCACTGTTTATCAAGGCCAAGGCTGAGTTTGAGAACAAGTACATCGCAAGCTTTGGTGAGGCTTCGATCATTGAGGCCGCAGAGGCGTTCCTGTCCTACTCGGCCAAAGAGTCCGAGGACAAGATTCGTCTGGCCTGGTGGTCAAAGCCATTCCCCGGAAACTTTGGTGACTGGCTAAGCCCGCTGATGATCTCGCACTACACCGATGCTCGAATTGTTTTGCAGTCACCGGTCAAGCCAGCCGCCAAGCCACACTTGATTTCTCTTGGTTCGATTGGTCGATTCATCAAGTCAAACTCGGTTGTCATCGGAACCGGTATCTCAACCGATGACATCGAACTAAACCGCAAGGCGCAGTATGTCTCGGTTCGTGGTCCCATCACCGCCAGAGTGCTGAAGCAATCTGGCGGACCAGACATCGAAGCTTTTGGTGACCCTGGTCTTACTCTTAGCCGCGTCATTCCCGTAACCCGCGGAGCAACCAACGGCAAGATTGCCTTCATTCGCCACTTTTCTCACACCTCAGCTCCCATGCAGCTGCCAGAGAATGTCGAAGAGCTCTCTGTATTGATGTCAAGACCAACTGACATCGCAGAGTTCGTGGGCAAACTCGCTCAGTATGACGCTGTAATTACCTCAGCCATGCACGTCATGATCACCTGCCAGTCCTATGGCATCCCCTGTGGTCTAGTGACCTTTGAGGGTTATGAGGAAAACGTTCACGGCTCAGGCATCAAATACGGTGACTACGCCCAGGGCGCTGGTGTTGAAATCATGAACCCACAGGTCGTGCCACTGGATCTTCGCAGGGCAAACCTCGACAACCTGATCAAAGACATCAAGGTGTCCGAGGCCAAGAAGGATGAGGTCATCGAACACATCAAGTCAGGTATTGCCAAGGTTCGAAAGAAGTAGCCATTGCGCAAAATCTTTCAAGAACTATTCAGCTCTTCAAAACTTCTGGTTCCGAAGGGCAAGTACCGCACGCAGCTGGTACTGCTAGTTCTGATTGCAGCATCGATTCCCGTCATCGAGCTACTGGTTGCCAAGCTCTTTACTGACCTGGTGGTTGATGGTGCCGACAAACCACTTGCTGAGATCATCATTGCGGGTGCAGTTTTTGTAGTTCTCTTCATCTCGACCAGAACCGCCAACTACCTTCAAAAGACCTACCGGGTGAAGTTTTTTGACAAGGCATTTGGTGCCGACACCAGAGAGAAGTCCAAGACCAAAGAGTCCTGGGAGTGGGCGATGGCTCTCGAGCTTGTCAACGTGCTCAGCTTTCTGACCCAGCTATTTGTAATTGCAGTCTTCTTCTTTGCACTGAGCCCGCTATTTGCCGGGTTGAACATGATTCTGGTGCTGATTGTGCTGCAGGTCATGGGAGTGATTTTCAAGCGGCAGCTCAAAAAGCAACGCGGCTTCGTTGAGAAAAAGCGTGCCAAGAAAGAAGTCACCCCTGCCGAGCGACTCGGTTCCAGAATTCAACAGGCTGAGTTTGCAACCCTGCTCGCGAGCTTCGGTGTTGTGGTGCTACTGGGTCTACTGATTTGGTTCTCACTCGAGGGGGTTGTGACTCTTTCAAACACGATTGTTTTGTTCTTGGGTCTTCGGCTTCAGAACACAACCTTCTCGTCGGTTAGCAGCTCACTGATGAGATTTGCCCGAGCTAAGGCCAACAGCTTCTAATGATCAAGCTCACCCTTGGCTATTCGACTCTCGCAGAGCGAGTGGGCAACATCAAGCCACCGCCGGAGCGGTTGGATTGGCGAGTGACGGTGATTATTCAAAACCCAAACAACATCGCCTGGCGAGGCGAGGGCCTCGCTGAGCTCTTTTCGCGAACCGATCTTGAGATTCACGAGTTGCCAAGTGTCGGGGTTGCCAAAAGCCGCAATCAAGCGATTTGGTTGTGCAAGGGCGAATACCTGGTTTTCTCCGATGATGACATCGAGTTCAATGAGGCTGGTCTCGAGCAGGCGATCGAGTTCATGGATCAGAATCCTGAGTACTCGCTGCTGTTGGGTCAGGCTGTGGACCCAGATGGCAAATTACGCAAGCAGTACCCGAAGGGCCGTGAGGAGCTGACGCGCTACAACTCCGCCAGGGCGGCCACCTACGAAATGATTATCCGAGCAGAGGCAGTCCGCCAGCTCGGAGTTTGGTTTGATGAACGCTTTGGTGCTGGAGCAAAGAACTACTTAGGGGATGAATACATCTTCATCGTTGACCTACTGAGTGCTGGGGCCAGAGCAGTGTTCATGCCCATTACCATCGCAACCCACCCCTTTGAATCTTCCGGTTCTCGCTGGGGCAGCAAAACCGATCGCCAGGCTCGAGCCTCGGTATTCGATCGGGTATTCGGCTCCAAGGCAATACTGGTTCGATTTGGCTTTGGCCTCAGGCGCATCAAGGAGCTGGGCGGGCCGTTGAAGTTCTTGCTATTTGTTCTTGGTCGCTAGCGGGTTCTGAGAACCAAAACCTCTGCGGCCGCTTGCCCGGTGCTGTTGAGGGTTTGCTTGACCCCGTCAATCCAAACCTCAACTTTGACGTCGTAGCCGGCTCCAGTGTTGCGCTTTACCAAAGCGTATGGCTTACCAAGAACATTCTTTAGTGGCGAGACGCTGGTCCACTTGCCAGCGATGCGAGCCACCAACTGGCTGCCCTCATAACCCTGAGCGTAGATAGCGATGTAGCCGTTGAAGGTCCCAACGGTTACCTTCTGCGTGGTCACTGGGGTTGGATTTGGATCCACCGGGTTAGTGCCGACTGGGGTTGATTCCAAGACTCGCTGAGCCGCTGCGATGTCGACCATGGGAATCTGCTTTCGCACCACATCGTCGATCTTCTTACCCGAGACCTTCATTGCATCCAGCACGGTTTGGGCGGAATGCTTAGGAAACTGCTGTCTAAGCAGGGCATAGCTCGCAGCTGCGGTTGGAGCAGCTGCCGAGGTGCCGCTGGCCTGCATATAGCCATAGGTGGCCGCTGAGATGGCGTAGTCAGGAGCCAGCAGTTCTACCTTGGTACTCATGGTGTTGTAGATCGAGATCTGGCCGTTTTCGTCAACAGATCCAATTGAAACTGCCTCATCCAAACAGGTCGGAGCCCAGGACTCAACCGAGTCTAGGTAGAAACCATTGCCTGCGGCCGCGAATGGGATAACCCCAGCCTCACGAAGTTTCTTTAGCGATGCACGCACCTGGGTGTAAACAGGGTTGGTATTGCAGTTGAGTAGGTCTTGACGGGAGGTTAGGCCAAGGATTCCAAATGACATAGAGACCGCAACGATGTTGTATTTCTCGCGGTTTTGATAGAAGTACTCAAGTGCTGCAACCACACTGCTGGGCTGCATGTCGGTGTTTGCCATCACGATCTTGGCTTGTGGGGCAATGCCGCCAGGAGCAACCGAGTTTGGCTTTCCGGCGACGATGCCGGCAACCATGTTGCCGTGAGTTTCCTCGGCGATGAGAGCGCCTCTTAGGTCTCTTCGCTGACTGGCTGCCGCGACACCAGTTTGAAACTTGGTGCCATTGGGGCAGGTGGCAGAGTTGTTGCTCTGAAACACACAGATGCCATCGATGACCTGGCCATCAAAGTATTCGTGCTGCAGGTTCACGCCCTGGTCGATCATGGCAATCGTCACACCTTGACCAAGGATGTTCTTGCTCCATGCGGAGTTGATGTTGATGGCCTCATAGGCCTTTTCAACAGGGGCTGCCTGCGCAGGGGTCGATAGCCCGATGGCCACCATTAGAGCGACCGATAGCACCCCAAGAATTCGCTTCGCCATCACACACTCCTAACCCAACTGCCCCAAAGTGCAAATCTGAGAAGTCAGCATTTCCTGAGAGTTGAGTCTAGGCTTTAGCCATGACTCAGGCTCACTATCGTGTCAAAAAGGCCGTTATCCCAGTTGCTGGACTTGGAACTAGATTCTTGCCAGCAACCAAGGCGATGCCCAAGGAGATGCTGCCTTTGGTTGATAAGCCAGTAATTCAATACGTTGTTGAAGAAGCCGTAGAAGCGGGTCTTGATGACCTACTAATGATCACCGGTAGAAACAAGAATGCGCTGGAGAACCACTTTGACCGCGTTGCGGAGCTGGAGCAGGTCCTGGCCGATAAGGGTGATGCAACCAAACTATTCAAGGTTCAAGAGTCCTCCCAGTTAGCCGACATCCACTACACCCGCCAGGGTGACCCAAGAGGTCTTGGTCACGCAGTGCTCAGAGCCAAGAGCCACGTTGGCAATCACTCCTTTGCAGTCTTGCTTGGTGATGACGTAATCGACTTTAGAGACCAGATTCTCCCCCGCATGCTCGAAGTTCACGAGCAGACCGGTGACAATGTCATCGCCCTGATGGAGGTCCCTGCCGACCAGATTCACCTCTATGGTTGCGCGAGCATCATTGAGACCTCCGAGGATGATGTGGTGCAGGTAACTGGCTTGGTCGAGAAGCCCGCCCGCGAGGAAGCTCCTTCAAACCTTGCTGTGATTGGCCGCTATGTTCTTCGCCACGAGATGTTCGACATTTTGGAGAAAACTGACCCAGGTCGTGGTGGAGAGATTCAGCTAACCGATGCCCTGGAGTATGCGGTTGAGCACCCAGAGATTGCAGGTGGTGTTCGAGGAGTCGTATTCCGTGGTCGTCGCTATGACACTGGAGACAAGCTCGACTTCATCAAGGCCACCCTTCGCATTGGCATTGACCGTCATGACATTGGTCAGGATCTTCGAGGCTGGCTAAAGGACTTCGCTAAAGAGATTTAGTTCTTTTGCACTTCTCGGAGCAGTACTTCACCTGATCCCAGTTTTTCTCCCACGCCTTGCGCCAGACCATGAGTCTGCCACAACGCTCGCAGTTCTTCTGCGGCAGGTTTTCCTTTTTGACTCCGCGCACGATGAGTTAAGCATGACTTGGGTCGTGGCAATTCCTAATTGGATCTGAGAAGAACTGATCCGACCTTTGCTCCTGCGCTCGAGGCAGATGTCACATACGAAGTTGTCTTGAGACTTGGCCTTAGCTTCTTTGCAGCTGCACAAGTCGCCTCAGCTTGTTTCTTTGCCAACGATGCTTTGGCTTGAGACGAGTAAACGCCGGTGCAGGTGAGCTCGGTCCCAGAAATCTTTGAAGCCAGTGCCTGTTTCAAAAATGTGTTCTGTGAGGCCGAGAGCTTTACGCCCCCGGGGGTAAAAGGCAAAAGGGTTGCCTGAACACCCTGGGAGATTTTCACCTTTACGCGCTTCTTCGAGAAGGTGAAGCCATTTGCGTTTAGCCTGAGCCAACCGTCGGTCTCTGAGACCACCTTGGTAGCCACAACCTGCTTACCCGCCTCGTTTGTTACTTGAACCGTTGCGGACACCGGAGCATTGCTGAACCCATAGAGGCATCTGGCCACATCGGAGCGAATTTGAAGGTTGTACTCGCCAAGATTTAGCGTCTGTCCATCTTTCGCATAGTGAAGGCCAGCAATGTCATAGGTGAGATACCCGGACTGGAAATTTGGCGGTCCAGCTTGGAAGACCGGTGCATTGGAGGTGACCATGCCAAGCAAACCTCTGTTGGGACCCAGGCAATCTTCACCGATAGAGCGACCAATGCCGAAAGACCACTCGAAGACATCTTCGGCAGCTGTATCGAAATGGTGCTTGCCGAACGCTTGAACGATCGCCATCGCCCCAGGAGCCGAGGATAGGTAGGTCCGGAGTCCAGTAGAACCAACCTTCATGGCCTCGCACCAGGAAGTGCCGGCACACATTGCATCCTCCTGCGCCTTGCCATAAGCGTCCCAGTTCACCTTGAAGAAGACTCTGTGTGTTCTGGCGGCTTGGGCAGTCAAAGAGACAATCTGCACGCCTTTGCTCTTCCTAACCGCCAGAACCGGTTCGGTTAGTCGCCCCTTGAAAAAGCCACTCCACTTGCTGGAAAGCTGCAACTCAAGTTGCACATCCAATTTGGCTAACCGAGTCTGGTCAGACTGGTAACAGACGGAGTCGGTATTGAAATAGCACTTTGCGGCTGCCCCTTGCTCACCAACGGTTCTCGCATCATCGCTTTGTCGTTGGACCATCCGGATGGTTTCAAAGTTTCCTAGACGTGCGGTGACTGGAACAAGTTCTACATCCAGAGCTCGAGTAACAAAATAGCCCTTGGCAGAATCAAACTGATACTCACCTCGGATCGAGAGAATGAAATCACCATTTGGCCCTTTAGCGAGCAATGGGCCAGAGCCATAAGGTAGAAATTTGTCTGGCAATCCTGAAACCGTATCTCCGGCGAGTTCAGTAAGCGAGTAACTCTCACCGCTTATTTTGAGTAGCCTCGCACAGTCAATTTCACTAGGTGAGTTGCAAGTGGTGAAAGTCAGGTTGGCAGATATCTGACGAGTATTGTCAGCTGCCAAATCGCATAAATCGGCAAAGCCGCTGCAGAGCACCTCGTCACGAGCACTTGCCCGCGATGTAACCCTTGAACTCCATGGACCGAATGAGGCATCGGCCAAAGAGATGTACTGACCACTGTTGAGCTGCATCGGATCGATGTCTTCTGGCATATACCCAGCCGATGCGGGCGTCAGCGAGGTGAAAGCCATGAGTAGAGCCCCTATGGCACAAAAGTACTTCCTCAACGACTCCCCCAAGCGATTCAGTTGGAACTAACTACAACCCTGCCATTCAAGCTAGCAGTTTTCGTCTGCTTAGCACTTGAGGTGAAGGTCAGCTTGGGGTTCAAACCCTGAGCATAAGTACATGCCGCTTTTGCTCTAGTTTCAGCGAGCTTCTTGTCGGCTGCCTTGACGAAGTAGGCGGTGCAGTTGGCAACAGAGTTTGCCTCGGTTTGTGACATGAGGGATTCGATGGCTGAACGTTGCGATGAGCTGAGCTTTGTAACCTTGCCACTGAACTTAGCTAGGTTTGCGCTGACCTTCCTGGGTTGTGGGGCCTGGGTCAAAGTAACGCGGACTTCTTTTTCCGAGAAGGTGAAGCCATAGGCGGCGAGCTTTAGCCAGCCATCACGCTCCGATACTTGAGTCGTTGCCACGACACTCTCGCCTGCAACGGTTAGCACTGAGACTGACGCTTGCAGAGGAGCGCTACTGAATCCGTAAACGCAGCGTGCGAAGTCGGACCGCATCAAAAGGTCGTATGTGCCCAGGTTCAGCGACTTGCCATCAGTCCCGTGATGCAGTCCGGCAACCGAATAGCGAAGTGATCCGTTTCTGAGCTCTGGTGGGCCCTCGGAGTAAGCGGTTGCGTTTGTTGTCACGACGCCAAGAGTTCCGTTGAACTTGGAGACACAGGGGGTCAGAGCTGAATTCTTGACCAAATCTAGGGTTCTGAAGCCCCACGAGGTTGGAGCTGCAACCGGGGTCTCTGCGACGTGCTTGGCAAAGGTAGTTACGGCCTTGAGCGCCCTGCTTCCAAATGGGTATAGGTAAGACTGAACGTTTCGATTGGCACCAGACTGACTCTCAGGTGCAGAGTTTGCGATTCTCGTTGAGATGTTGCAATCGCGCTTTTCCATGCAGTCATCCCAGTATTCCTGGAGGTCTGCAGGGAGCTGCCCAAAATAGCCGCCGTGATAGAGAGTCGGAACTTTAACCGGTTTAGCCGTCACGGTAATTGTGCTGATCCCAGCGGCCTCCTGTGTTTTGACAATCGGATCTTCGATGCGTCCATGGAGCCATCCTGTCGGCTCATTTGCCAGCCTGAGTGATACGGAGATTTCGCCGTCAAGACGATGCGCTTTCTTGAGCAAACAAGTGCCATCCTGTTCCCAAATTGCGCACCTGAATCTGCCGAAGTCTTGAGCGCCTCCACCACACCCCACGATCTCGGTCTTACCGTTGTCCAACTTTTTCTCGACACATTGTGAGATGACACCGAAACCATTGGCATCGATGACGCCGTCCCAAATGCCTTCGAGTTCTGAGACTGGGATCAGCTGAACGTTTATCTTGACGTCAATTAGCTGACCAGATCGGATGTAGCCCTGTTGACCACCAACGAGCAGATAGAGATCGCCCGCGGCATGGGGTGCCCCAGGGATTCGCCAAACCGATGGTTGCCCAATTTCAACCGGCAGTATCCTGCCGTCTCCATTGAATGCGTTTGGGTGCTCTGAGTAGACGTAGCGATCAAATTCTGCAACGGCAGAACCTGAGTTGGTTTTGATAGAAAGCTGTTCAACGCAGTCGAACTGATTAGCACGCTCACAGTTAGCAAAGTTCGCATTGAACCTCATCATCTTCGCACCTGAGCAATTCAAGTCATCCAAGGACTCGCAACTCAGCTGCTTTGATGTGGACTCGTCGAACACCGTGAGTGAAGAGAAGAGCTGACCGAAATCAACCGTGTCTTCAATCACTATCGAATGGTGCCCTCGCTCAAATTCGTTGGGGAGCGGCCATTGTTCATCCTCGGCAACAGCAGTCACAGGACTGAGAGCAAGAGTCAGCCCGAGGAGCCAGGGAACTAGTTTCTTCAATTTGAAACCACGGTGACTCGTCCATCAAGACTCTTCGTCCTGGTCTGCTTCGCGGTGGAGGTGAACTTCAGTTTTGGGTTCAGACCCTGTGCATATGCACACGCCGCCTTTGCTCTGGTTTCAGCAAGCTTCTTGTCGGCTGCCTTGACGAAGTATGCGGTGCAAGATGCGATCGAGTTGGCCTCGGTCTGAGAAATTATTGATTCGATGGCAGCACGTTGCGACGCGTTTAGCTTGGTTGCCTTACCAGTGAACTTCGATAGGTTTGCGCTCACCCTCTTGGGCTGAGGAGCCTGGGTCAAAGTAACGCGGACTTCCTTCTCCGAGAATGTGAAGCCATATGCAGCAAGCTTTAGCCAGCCGTCACGTTCACTCACAACCGTGGTTGCGACCTTTTCTTCTCCCGCAGTTCCGACCACCTGAACCGTTGCAGACACTGGAGCCTTTGAGAATCCATAGAGGCATCGCGCAGTTTCTGATCTCATGATGAGGTCGTACGTTCCAAGCACTTCGGTCTTGCCATCTGGTTGAAAATGGAGGCCCCCGACCTTGTAGCTCAAATAGCCGTTGTCGTAGCTGGGAGTCCCTCCGTTGTAAATCATTGCATTTGTGGAGACAATGCCCAATACCTTGGATTTATCCGCCAGGCAGCCTTCATTCGGAGCTTGAATTGTGCCTACGCTCCACAAAGTATTTATTCCGGCTGCTGTGTCTTTGGCCTCTGCTCGGTAGTAGTCAAGCATCCCAAAAACCGATTCCTGGTTGGCCTCGGTCCCGTAGGCAATCCCACCAAGTGATCCCCAACTGCCAACGTTCCCCATAGCCCGTCGATCCTCCAGGCTCAGACTTCCCTCTGGTCGCAGAATTGCAAACCTCGCGACCTCCGCTGGGTTCGCCGAAATGGCCAAGATGTTATTTGTCTGGGTCAATTCCGAAATTGCCACAGTTGGGTCCTTGAGTCGCCCCATAAACCAACCTGATATTTCCTTCGGCGCCCTGACTTTGACAGAAACCACCGAGTTCGGGGCAAAATCCTCCCTGATACCGCAGACGCTCGTTTCAACAAATACACATGAGTTGTTATCACCCGAACCGATGCTGGCCGGATCGTATCGCGGGTCAATCACTTCGGTATACGGAACCACAGAAATCGACAGATTCCTCGACTGGAACTTCTGGCTATCGAAGTCAAATTTGGTGGCAGCCATTGCAATTACCGCGTACTGATCAGTCCCACCTCCGTGAATTGCCCCCGGTACCCGAAATAGAAGGGGCGAGCCGGCCTTGAAGAAGTTCAAATCGGGATCTGCAGGCCACTTGATACCGCCCTCAGCTTCACGGTCGAACTGTCCAACGTAATTCGACCCAGAAATTGCCACCGAAAAGGACTCAACGCAGTTTTCAACCGTCAAAGAGTCACAGACGGGCATGATCATGGTGCCGATGATGTCGAGCGACTTATCTCCAAAATCGCACACTGGGTCGTCGAGGGACTCACACCAGCGCCAAGGATCTCGATTTAGATTTTCATCTGGCGCGGGTGGCTGAATTGCCAGCTTGGAGTGGTTCTGAACGGTGCCGGGCTCAGAAATCTGGATTGTGATGTCTCCCGGTGTCTTGGAGATGCGATCTGGATCGAACGCCGCGCCATGAGCCGTTGAACTAAGGACAACAGATGCGACAAGGCCTGCAATCAAGCTGGTCAGTAGGCGCTTCAGAGTTATGGCCGAGTTCACAAGTCTTAGCGTAAATAAGAACAAGGGCCTGAGAAAACTCTCAGGCCCTGTCTGTTTAGGGGACAGCTACTCGTCAGATGAGGTTGCTGGCTCAGGCTTTGGAGCGACGATGGTGAGCTTTGACTTGGCGGTGTCCATCATCTCGATCCAGGTATTGCCAATCGCAAGCTTGATGGGCTGGCCGTCTTCGGTCTTAAGCAGGATTGGATCTGCCGATCCTGCTTTAGACCAGGTGGCCTTGAGGTAGTAGCCATCGGTGAAGATGTGGGCGACTCCGGTGTTGTCTATCAACTTGGCTTTTGGAATCGCTCCATACTTTGGATCAATAAAGCTGTTGTCGTGAACAACCTCTAGCACAACCACGTTCTTGGTTACCACTCGGTCACCACCTTCTTGGTAGTGCTCCTCTTTGTCCAAGGTGTGAAGCCAAGCTGGCTCAGAAGATGCCGCCCAAGGGAAAGCTGCAGAGCCGCCCTCCCAGGTGGAAATGGTCCCGGGGTACTTGATGGTCATGCCGGTGGCAACAGTTCCAAGTGCAACAGCGCTTGGTGCGGCATCAAACTCAAACCCTGGAGTTGGAGCTGGCATGTCTTTGTAGTTCTGCTGCAACTTCTGAGCGCGGAACATTAAGTTCCATGGAGCCGAGCGAGACTTTTCACGGTAGTAGGTGTCGTTTGACTGCTCGGTGTCCTCATCGCTCATTACGAGTTCGGTCTCCTTGGCCGCACGCTTGAACGGTGCCTGACCTCCGGAGTAGACAAAGATTCCGTTGAATGGATCGATGATGGCTGCATCAACCGGGCGCACTGAGCGAATTGGCCCAATCGCCTCTGGCACTCTGGAGTGCCAAACCGGCAGCATGCGGGTCATGCCGCCTTCGACCCGGGTCATGTAGACAAGGTCTGCATCGTTTAGCGCAAGCTGTGGTCGACCGCCCCAGGTGTTGTCAACCTTGCCGAGAACTGCAGGGAGTGCAAGATGAGCGGCGTCTTCCTCGGCATAGAGCACACCGGTAAGTGGGGCTGGAATGAATACTGGTTCTGGCTCAGGCTCTACAGTCTGAGTTGCCGTTGGGGTTGGGGTGAGAACCGGAGCCGAACAACCTGCTAGGGGTAGTGCGATCAGTGCTGCGATTGCTAGAAGTTTTGAGCCAGTTTGCATTTGACCAAGTGTAAAACCTGATGCGCTCGGGGTTAGCAATTGCAACCATTCTTGTTTACCCACTCGTTCACAACACGTTGCCGAAGCATCCACCCAAGTTTGCGCTGGACTCATTTGATTGCAACGTGATCGGTAAGCCATATCGCTCCTACGTAGCAATCGGAGATTCCCTCTCCGAAGGCCTTGGTGACTTCACCTTCAATCACCAAAGACATGAGAACGGTTGGACTGATCGGCTAGCCAACATAATGGCTCAAGAGGCTCAAAACCACGGGTATGAATTTCACTATGCGAACTTAGCGCTACGCGGTTCAAAACTAGAGACCATCATGCAACAGCAGGTTTATCGTGCTCTTCGATTGCAGCCAGATCTCGTAACAGTCATGGCGGGCAACAACAACTTTCTCTCCGGAGCATCACTTGATGAACTCAGGGGCATTTTTAGAACTGGAATCCTGGAGCTCCTAGCCGCTGGCTGCGATGTCGTTGTTGCAAACACAATCAACCCAAGACACCTACGGGTGTTTCGACCTCTTCTGGCTTCAGCCCAACGATTCAGCGACATGATTGCCGAGGTGGCTGGGGAGTTTGAAATCCCGGTCCTAGATGTGCACGGGATTCAAAGTTTTGAGGAGTTGATCTACTGGGCTGAGGACATGGTGCACTTCTCAGGTCACGGTCACATCAAAATTGCCAACCGAGCAGCGGAGCTACTAGATCTTTCCTATCGCTACCACGAGATCCCAGATCACGAATTACCAGCCATCTCGCGAGGACTGTTGGAAACGCTGCGCTGGGTGAAGCGAGATGTGGTGCCGTTCTTTGGCCGCAAGCTTCGCGGGGTCACATCGGGCGATGGCCTAGAGCCAAAACACCAAACTCTCACTGTTCTAAAACCCAGCGAGCGGCTGGAGTTGACTAGCGCCTTTTGAAGTACTTGGCGATGCGATCGCGAAGGATTTCGACCGGTAGCAGTAGCGAAGTGAAGATCACTATCAGAAGCACTGTCGTCTCTAAGTTCTCCTTCACCAATGGCACGTTACCCAGAAGATAACCAGGGAACATAAAAACCGCGATCCACAGTGTGGCTCCGACAAAGTTCAACTTGGTGAAGCGCTTGGTGTCCATCTTGGAGATGCCGGCAAGCATTGGAATCAGAGCTCGAAGGATTGGCACAAACCTAGCCAGAACGATCGCCCTGGTGCCATAGCGCTCAAAGAACTCGTGGGTCTTTGCCAACACCCTCTCATTGAGAATGAAGTTGCGGTTTCCCTCAAACAGTGGCGGTCCAATTTTGTAGCCAACCCAGTAGCCGGTTTGAGTGCCCAAGAAGGCAGCCAACCAAATCAAAATAAAACCGATCCAGTCTGGAAGCCAGGCGGTTGAGGTGGCGAGTGCCAAGCCAGTTAGAAACAAAAGTGAGTCGCCAGGCAGAAAAGAAGTCAGGATGAAAGCTGTTTCGAAGAAGATGATGACCATCACCGCTACCGCAACATAATCACCAAAGGCATTGATGATTTCTTGCGCGTCAAGCCAGTTCAATTTGCTCCACTTCGGGGGTGCCAGCTAGCGCTCGCGCTAAGTCGTAATACCCGAGAAGTTTAGCGTTGTTGGCCTCCCAGCTTCGGCCCTGCACCTCCGACCTTGCTGAGAGTCCAAATCGATTTCTTAGTTTTGGGTCTAACAGTTGGACCACTGCAATTTCGTAGGAGCCGGGTGCAAATGGATCGACCAAGAAACCGGTCTGCTGATCCTTTACCAAAGTTGCCGTGCCACCGCGGTTTGGAGCAACCACCGGCACTCCCGAGGCCATGGCTTCTTGAATGGTTTGGCCAAAGGTTTCTTCGGTTCCGAAGTGAACAAAGATATCCATCGCTGCATAGTGGGCAGCCAGTTCCAGTCCGGTCTTGGCACCCACAAACTCAGTTCGATGGCCAAGCTCACTCTCGAGCCGGACTCGCTCTGGACCGTCACCAACGATCAAGAAATTGCAGTCCAGGCTAAAGAGCTCTGCCATTCGGTGCACCTGTTTTTCCTGGGCTAAGCGACCGACAAAGCCGATGACTGGTTTGTCACCTAGCCTTGCCCGAAGCGCCTTTGCTTCGGCCAAGTCTTTGTTCTGCGGAGTAAAAAGGTCTAGGTCCACGCCTCTACCCCAAACACCGACTCTCGGGATTCCAAGCCGCTTGAGATAGTCCGCAGATAACTTTGTGGGAGCGAGGTTCAAAGTCGCTAATGAGTGAATCGCAGCGGTGAGTCGCTCCATAACCGGTTTAGCAAAGCTGAGGTTGTAGCGCTCCAGGTAACCGGCAACATCGGTTTGGTAGATCGCTACCGATGGAACTCCATTTCGCTTTGCCCAGCCCAGTGCCTGGGCACCAAGAAGAAATGGTGCGGCCACGTGAACAACGTCTGGTTGAAACTCATCGAGCTCCCTAGAAATCGATGGTGATGGCACTCCAACCGCGAACTGCAAGAGTGGCAAATTTGGGCTCTGGTGAACCGGAAAACCTAAATGTCTGGAGGTTGGGGCAGTGGGTGCGATGACCAGCGCCTCATGCTCCCTGGCTTTCAGGGTTTCCAAAACCCTGACCACTGAGTTGGTGACGCCATTGATTTGCGGCAAGAAGCTCTCGGTGACTATCGCTACTCTCAGGCTCACTCGATGAACCTAGAAACTGGGCGTTACCAGTTGGAGATGAGTGGGTAAATGCCCTATGAATTGCTGGGATAGAAGTTAACCGCACCGCGCACCCAGACCGTTACTCGCATCCCGACCTCTGGTGCAAAGGGTCCATTTGATCTGGCTCTGATCTTTAGCTTCGGCGTCTGAACTTCAACCACGGCATCATGACCAAAGAACACCCTGCCCACCACCTCGGAGTCCCCGGCTGGATTGGGTTGCAGGTAGAAGTTCTCAGATCGAATTGCCACTACCCCGCGCTCACCCTCGGTGATTGAGTTCAAAGCAGAGAGTTTGCCTAGGTCGGTCTCGATCTTGTCGCCAACCACCACTCCGTCAACCAACACTGAGTCGCCCAAGAAAGTTGCGATGCCAAGGTCAGCGGGTGCGTTGTAGATCTCAGTTGGAGCACCTGCCTGAATGATCCGGCCATCTCTGAGCACCGCTACCTTCTCGGCCAATGAGAGCGCTTCTTCCTGATCGTGAGTGACCAGAATTGCGGTTGCATTCTCCGCTTTGAGAACTCGTTTCACATCATCACGTAGTCGCGCTCTGAGCTCTTGATCCAGGGCACTAAAAGGTTCATCTAGCAGAATTAGTTTGGGCTTTGGTGCTAGTGCTCGAGCCAGTGCAACTCGCTGTTGTTGCCCACCAGAAAGTGATGCTGGCTTGCGGTTAGCAAGCTCCTCAAGTCCAACCAGTTTTAAAAGCTCTTGAATTCGAGCAGCTCGCTGGGCTGACTTTGGCAGACCAAATCCGATGTTGTCTGCAACGCTGAGGTGAGAAAAGAGAGCACTGTCCTGAGGCACAATGCCTATTCCACGGTGCTCAGGGGCGACAAAAACCTGATCACCGGCAATCTGTGTGTCATCAAGCCAAATCTCACCCGAGGTGGGTCTCTCAAAACCGGCAATCAGTCGAAGCAGTGTGGATTTGCCGGCTCCCGACGCTCCCAGAATCGCAGTTAGCTCTCCTCGAGCGGCGTGCAGCGACAGATCACTGAGCACGCTTTTCTCGCCATAGGAGATGGCGAGGTTCGAGATCTTCAACATCAGTTACTCACCTGCGCTACCGCTTTTCTGGCCTGGGCATTTAAGGCTAAGGCAGGAATTCCAGCCAGCACTACCAGAAGCAGTGCGTAAGGGGCGGCTTGAGCAAACTGCAGCTCCTCGGTTGCGCTCCACAACCTGATGGCCAGCGTGTGCAATTCGGTTGGACGAAGAAGCAGTGTTGCTGGGAGTTCCTTCAGCACCGTCAGAGAAACTAGGGCCGCGCCAGCAATAATCCCCGGTGTGGCCATGGGTAGCACGACCTTATAAAGCGTCCGGTTTCCCTTCACCCCGAGCGAGTTAGCAACCTGCTCCAAGGTTCTGGGAACCTGAGCGATTGGGGTGGAGATGGCGCTGAGGGCGTTTGGTAAAAAGAGAATCAGATAGGCGAATATCAACATCCACACGGTTTGATAAATCCCTGGCAAGAGGTTAGCCCCAACGAAAACCAAGGCGAGCGCGACGACAATCGCAGGTAATGCGTGAGTTGCCCAGATCGAAAACTCAATGCCTCGTGAAAACCTCGATGGGAATCTAACCACCCAGATAACCACTGCCAAGGCGACCAAGCTAACAAGAAAACCAGATCCAAAGGCCACCAGGGCCGAACCCAATAGCGCCTCGGCAATCTCGCCCAAGTCTGCGGTCGAGGATCCGATAATGCTCCAATTCATAAGCGAGTAGAGCGGAATGCCGACTCCGATGATGGCTGCAGATGTCAGCGCAATTACAGCTATTGGCTGAGTCTTGCCCAGTGAAATTCGACTGGGTTTTTGCATGGCTGTGCGCTGAGGCAGGTAATCGCCGCGATAGCGACGCTCAAACCAGATCACAATCAAAGTCAGGGCAATTAGAACCAGGGCCAAGGCAGCTGCTGAGGTGCGATCAAAGCTGAGGCGATAGGCGTTGTAAATGGCACGAGTGAAGGTATCAAAACGCAGGATTGAGATGGCACCGAACTCACTCAAGGTGTAAAGCGCAACAAGCAGTGAAGAGGCAGTAGCTGCCGGCCTGACCTGAGGCCAGGTGACCCTGAGCAGCACCTGTAATTTCGATAGCCCAAGACTTCGTGCCACCTCTTCAGCGGCAACATCGGTCCTCACCAGAGCGGCAGACACGGCAATAAATACATAGGGAGAAGTTGCCAGCGAGAGGACCAGCCAGGCGGCAAAGAATCCGCTGAAGCCTGAGAACGTTGCTGTAAAGGCAAACGCCATCACATAGCTTGGAATGGCTAGTGGGAGAGTTGCCAAAACAGCGAAAGATGCGGCTGCCTTCAGGTTCGTTCTAGTAACCAGCCAAGCCTGCAGGAAACCAATCACTAGTGCGGTGAAAGTAACACTGACCACCAAAACGATCGTGTTCCCCAGTAGCTCGAGGGTTCTAGGTCTTGATAGCTCGTCAACCGCCTTATCAAAACCCTGCCCTAAGCGAAGCAGCAAATAGCCAAGCGGCAGCAAGGCCGCGAGGGAAGCGAAAACCCCCAGCACCACAACAAGGACTGGGGGTTTACGCATTATCTGGCTAGATTAGCCCAGCTTGCCTGATGAGCTCTAGGGTCTTTTCAAGAGAATCTAGGTCATTCAGGTCAAAATCTGGAGCTGGGATGTCGCTCAGTGGAATCAATCCGGCAACAGGTTCGACTCCAGCAACTAGCGGATATTCGTTGGTTTGCTCAACAAAGTACTGCTGACCCTTTTGGGATAGTAAGTACTCCACGAACACCTTGGCACTTGGGTTATCACTGAGGATGCCTACACCTGCGACGTTCTTTAGGTTTCCGATGTCGTTGGCGGCAAACTGAGCGATCTTTGAAGTCATGTTCTCGGCACCAACCTCCTTGGCCTTGGCATACCAGTAGTAGTGGTTGATCAGACCCATGTCGACCTCACCAGCCTCGACTGCATCCAAAATCGCGCTGTTTTTCTCGTAGACAACGCCATTGGTCTTCATGGCCTCAAGCCACGACAGAGTCTTCGCATCACCCTCGATCACGCGCATAGCGGTCACAAAGGCCTGGAAGGAAGCATTGGTTGGAGCGATTCCAACTCGGCCCTGATATTCCGGCTTGGCCAGATCAAAAACAGAGGTTGGCAGTTCGGTTACTTTGGCTGGGTTGTAACTGAGCACTCGAACGCGACCCGATACTCCAACCCAACTACCATCGCTTGCCCCAAACTGAGCAGGAACCAGATCGCGGATGCTTTGGTCAAGAGTCTTCAGTAATCCCGCCTTTGAGACAGCACCCAGCGCTCCGGCATCCTGAGCAAAAAAGACATCAGCGGGGGAATTAGCTCCCTCTTCCAAAATCTGAGCGGCTAGCTCGGCACTTCCGGCATAGCGAACCTCAACCTCAATACCGGTGTCCGCGGTGAACTGATCTAGCAGCGGCTGGACCAGCTCTTCGCTGCGACCGGCATAGACCACCAGCGGCTCAGCTTGAGTGGTCTCTGAGGCCGACTCAGTAGGTTCGGCGGCAGGCGCACAACCTGCCAAAGATACGGCTGCCATCAGTGCGATGGCGGCTCCAAGTGATTTCTTCAATTGCTTCCTAACTAAAAAGAGCAGAGGGTCGCCCCTCTGCTCTGAATAGGTTAGGTAAACCTAACTAGTTTGTCAATGAGTTATTTTTTGCATCAATTTCAGCGATTAGGTTTTCCACCAAAACCTTGATTTCGTCGCGAATTGGACGAACATCCGCAACGCCCTTGCCGGCTGGATCCTGCAGCTTCCAGTCGAGATAGGTCTTGCCTGGGTAGAACGGGCAGGCATCGCCACAGCCCATCGTGATCACGTAATCTGATGCCAGCACATCCTCATCGGTCAATACCTTTGGCTTGGCTGCCGAGATGTCGATACCAAGTTCGGCCATTGCCTCAACGGCTGAGGGGTTCACCTGGTTGCCAGGCATGGTGCCGGAGGAGCGCACCTCGATGCGATCGCCCGCCAGGTGCTGCAAGAAGCCCTGAGCCATCTGGCTTCTTCCCGCGTTGTGAACACAGACAAACATTACGGATGCGATTGGGTTAGACATTTTCTTCTTTCTTCTTGGTGATGGTTGAAACAACTAGTGCCAATCCCAAGCCCACAACTTGGGCTAGTAGGTAACTGGGCATTGAGGCTGGGGAGATTGAGCTGGGGGCGTCGGAGAGCATGCGACCCAAGCTCACAGCTGGATTTGCAAAGGAGGTTGAGGAGGTGAAGATGTGCCCAGCGACAATCCACAGTGCGACCGCCGCTGGAATTAGGTTTGGCTTTTGGTCAACCAGCAAAAGGATCAATAGCACCAACCCGAAGGTGGCGATCACTTCGCCGAGGAAAACCCCAGTGCCGAGCCGGTCAACCGAGCTAATGACAAAAGCTGGCCTATCGAACATCAGGTTCGCCAGGGCAGCACCGCTTAGTGCCCCCAACACTTGAGCGATTGCGTATCCAAAGAACCTGGGAGCATCAAGTTCGCGTCTGATGAGAAAAGCCAACGAGACCAGCGGGTTGAAGTGAGCTCCGGAGAGCGGAGCAAGGGCAGAAATAAGCCCAAACAAGACGGAGCCCACACAGACCGCAATCATCAATAGACCAAGTGCGGCGGGAGCATCTAGATTCACAACCATGTGACCGGCGCCCAAAACCGTAGTGACGATAAGTGCAGTGCCCAAATACTCAGCAAAGAGTGGGCGAACAGCGAACATGGAATTTCAATCCTGGGTTAGTGTTGAACATAGACAAGTATCTATGTCTACATAGATGACTGTCTATAAGGGTTAGGTGAACAATTGGTGACCAAGATTCCACTTCAGCTTCTGGAGTGCGCTCCCGCACCAGGCGCAGAACCGTTGGCTCGAACCAGTGCTGAGAGCATTGCCGAGCTTCTAAAGGCTGTCGCTGACCCGACTAGATTGCAGCTTCTTGCCATGATCGCCCAAGCGGAGAAGCAAGAGTCCTGCGTCTGCGATCTAACTGGGCCATTGGCTTTGACCCAGCCAACAGTCAGTCACCACCTAAAGAAGCTCTCGGACGTCGGGTTGATATCCCGCGAGCGCCGAGGCACTTGGGTTTGGTACTCGATCAATCGTGATCGATGGGGCCAAATTGCAAATCTCTTCAACTAAAAGAAAGGGCTAGAAATGGCAAAAGTAGAAATTCAGATCGAGGGCATGACCTGTGGCCACTGCGCAATGAGCATCACCAAGGAGCTAACCGCCCTTGCCGGTGTAGGAGCAGTAAGTGTTGACCACGCTGCTGGCAAGGCCGAGGTCGAGGTTGATGGCGTTAGCAACGAACAGCTTTCCGATGCAGTAGCCGAAGCTGGCTACAAGGCAACTGGCTTCGCAACCCTAAATGCCTAACAACCTGACCGAGCTCGAGATCGAGGGCATGACTTGTACGGCATGCGCGAGAAGGGTTGAAAAGAGCCTGAACAAGGTTCCCGGAGTCAGCGCCTACGTTGACTTTGCGACCGAAAAGGCGCATCTTCAATTTGAGTCTGCAGTCGATCTCGACTTGGTCAATAGGGCAGTTGAGGATGCCGGTTACAAAGTTGGTGAGGGCAAGCCTGAACTCCAAGCTCTGAAGCCCAAGCTTTGGATCGGATCGGTGCTATCAGCACTGGCCATGGCTTATGCCATGATCCCGCAGTTGAGTTTCCCTGACGTGCACTGGTTGGTTTTTGCTCTTTCAACGCCAGTGTTCTTTTATGTTGCGGCACCATTTCACATCGCTGCAATCAAAAACTTACGTCATCTCAGTAGCACGATGGACACCCTGGTTTCGCTTGGGTCAACAGTCGCCTATGCATACTCGGTCTATCTGATTTTCTCGGGCATGCACCACACCTATTTTGAGGTCGCAGCCGTGGTCCCCACCGTGGTGCTGATCGGTCGCTACATCGAAGTCCGAGCCAGACGAAGTGCTACCGACTCGGTGCGAGCACTACTCAGCGCCATCCCCCAAAAGGCAATCGTTGAGCGCGATGGCGTGCGAGTCGAGATCGACACATCTGCAATCAAAAAGGGCGACTTGGTTTTGGTGGCAGCCGGTGAGCGAGTGCCAGTGGATGGAATCTTGCAAAGCCCAAACGCCACCCTAGACACCTCAACCCTGACCGGAGAATCGCTACCGGTCGAGTTGGTAGCGGGTGCTCTAGTCACTGCCGGCACCACCTCACTCTCGGGTGAGATTCGAGTTCTGGCCCAATCCACCAGTTCAACCTCAAGACTTAGTCAGATTGCCGATTTAGTTCGTGAGGCAACCAGCCAGAAGACCAAGCTGGCATCTTTGACGGATCGCATCTCGGCTGTGTTTGTGCCAGCGGTAATCGTTATTGCAACTGCAACATTTGTTGTCTGGGGGCTTATTGGGGATTGGACCAAGGGCTTCGAGGCTGCTGTTGCAGTTTTGGTAATTGCCTGCCCCTGTGCCTTGGGAATTGCAGTGCCAATGAGCTTGGTAGTTGCCACATCGGTTGGAGCTAAGCGGTCGGTAGTGATTCGCAATCCAGACACCCTGCGGGATCTGGCTAAAACCACGACCGTCGTCTTCGATAAGACCGGAACCCTCACCGATGGTGAACTCAGGGTTGTGAACTCGAGGGGTCTTGGAGGTGTCGGTGCCGCAACCATGCTGGCTTATGCCGCAGCAGTCGAGGCGGGGTCCAAGCACCCAGTCGCGAAGGCAATTTCGAAGCTCTCTAGCGCTAAGGCCGCGTCTGGTGTCAAGGAGGTTGCTGGCGTTGGGTTGGTTGGAGAGGTGGATGGAATTGAAGTCCATGTTGGCAAACCGCAGCAGTATGAAAACCAAACCGAACTTGATGAGGCACTGGCCCTAGCTGGCCCAAACACTTTGGTCGTGGTCTCTTGGGAGGGATGGGCCCACGGCCTAATTGAACTCAGCGATGAACTCAGGCCAGGTGCCAAGGAGGTTATTGCCGATCTCACTGCGCTTGGTTTTGAAAGCATGCTGCTCTCTGGAGATGCTCCTAGAAGAGTGGAAGCAGTTGCGAAGGAGCTTGGCATAACAAAGTTCCAAGGCGGTGTCAGCCCAGAGGAAAAGCTTGAGGTCGTGAAACGGACCTCAGACAGCGTGATGATTGGCGATGGCATCAACGATGTCGCAGCACTCAGTGCTGCGAGAGCGTCGATTGCCATGGGTTCTGGAGCACACGCTGCTCAAGCAGCCAGCTCAATCACGATTTTGGATGACTCCCCCGCCGCAATTCCATTTGCTCTAAAGCTTGCCAAGCGCACCCATCGAAACATCTTCCAGAACCTCGGCTGGGCCTTTGGCTACAACGTTTTGCTGATCCCGGTGGCAGCGATGGGGCTACTAAATCCGATGCTTGCTGGGGCTGCGATGGCCTTCTCCTCGGTCTCGGTGGTGGCCAATGCACTTCGGTTGAGATGGCAAGATGGTAGTAAGACGAAGGAGTCGTAAGTGTTTACCCCCGCAGATGAAAAACGTGTTCTTGACCTTGTTCCAACCGGTGTCTTTGTTGGTGGTGTGTGGCGAGAGTCATCAAGCGGTAAGACTCTAGATGTCACCGATCCTGCAACTGGCAAGGTCCTAAAGACCATCTCTGACGCCTCCTATGAAGATGGTCAAGCAGCCCTTGCGGCCGCTCACGAAGCGCAGTCAGACTGGGCCAAGACAGCTCCTCGCGTAAGAGCGGAGCTACTGCGCGCAGCCTTTGAAAAAGTGACCGCAATGGCGGATGACTTTGCCATGTTGATGTCGATGGAGATGGGTAAACCATTTGCCGAAGCCAAGGGCGAGGTTGCCTACGGAGCCGAGTTCCTACGTTGGTTCTCCGAAGAGGCGCCAAGAATTTACGGCCGCTACTCAACCGCCCCGGATGGCAAGAACCGCCTAATGGTCCTAAAGAAGCCGGTCGGTCCTGCACTTTTGATTACCCCTTGGAACTTTCCGCTTGCGATGGCAACCAGAAAGATTGCACCGGCAATTGCCGCTGGCTGCACCATGGTTCTGAAGCCGGCAGCGCTCACTCCACTCACTTCGCAACTATTTGCCAAGGTGCTGGAGGATCTGGGGCTTCCAAAGGGTGTGCTGAACGTGATTACCACCACTAACCCTCAAGAGGTCACCGGTCCGCTTATCAAAGACGACCGACTCAGAAAACTTTCGTTCACTGGCTCTACCCCTGTTGGTCGCAAGCTAATTGCAGACTCCGCACACCAGGTACTGCGCGTTTCAATGGAGCTTGGTGGCAATGCCCCGTTCTTGGTATTTGAGGATGCCGATATTGACAAGGCTGTTGAAGGCGCGATGCTGGCGAAACTTCGCAACATGGGTGAGGCCTGCACGGCAGCAAACCGATTCATCGTTCACGAGAGCGTTGCAGATGAGTTTGGTCAGAAACTCAGCCAGCGTATGGCCTCCCTCAAGGTTGGCCGTGGTCTTGAGGGGGGCTCCAACATTGGTCCGCTAATCGAGGAGCGTGCTCGTCTAGGTGTTCACGCCCTGGTTCAGGATGCCAAAGACAAGGGTGCCAAAGTACTACTCGGTGGTGAGATCCCGTCCGGTGAGGGCTACTTCTACCCACCAACAGTGCTGGTCTCGGTCCCAGAGAGCTGTGACATTTTGCAGAACGAGATCTTTGGTCCAGTGGCACCTATCTGCACCTTCAAGACTGAGGCCGAAGCGGTAAAGATGGCAAATAACACCGAGTACGGACTGGTCGCCTATGCCTTCACCAAGGACCTAAACCGAGGACTGCGCCTAGCCGAGAGCCTCGAAGTTGGAATGTTTGGCCTGAACACCGGATTGGTCTCAAACCCTGCAGGTCCATTTGGTGGCGTCAAGCAGTCAGGTCTTGGCCGCGAGGGCTCACAAGAGGGTATCGAAGAGTACCTTGAGACCGTCTACGTTGGTATCGCAGACCCAACCGTCTAACCAGACAGCCACTTGCCACTCACCCCTTTTCAAGCTACGTGATGTAGTTGCGTGAGGATCAGCATGTCCCTTGAGGGGCTTTCTCACTACCTCTTAGGGGTATAGGCCGTCGTCACAGCAGAGTCAGCACTGGTTCCGATTGCGTTGGTAGCGACAACGGTGAAGGTGTAGCTCACGCCCCACTTCAAACCAGTGAGTCTTGCGGTTGAGACGTTGGCTGCAACATCGACCTTGCGAACCAGCTGACCTCGCTCCCAAACCCTCACGCTGTGTGAAAGAAGTGGTGAGCCGCCATCAGGTGAGATGGTCCAGTTGATTCTCGCGGTGTTCTTTGAAAAGGCAGCGTCGGTCAGAACCGGAGCAACTGGGACAGTTGCGGACTCGGTTGGAACCTCGGGCTTTGGCTCAGCTGGAGCCAGAGCCACCACCTGTGCCAAAAGGTTTGCAGTCCCTACAGGGGCTGCTGAGATAGCCGAGCTGGCGGCACCGGATTCAATCACGAACTCCACCTGGTTAGGTGCGAGGTAACCTCCGGTCATGGCCGATGCGACTAGACCAGCCACGTGAGGCGAGGCCATCGAAGTGCCGCTGATCTGAGCAGTTGCGGTTGCAGATCCGATCCATGCTGATGTGATTGAAACACCCGGGGCAATCAAGTCAACGCATGAACCAAAGTTTGAAAACGATGCAAAGCCATCAGTGCTGTTGCTGGCGGCAATGGTCAGTGCTCCTGAGGTTCGTGCAGGGGACGAGGTGCAGGCATCGGCAGCTGAGTTACCAGCCGCAACTACCACCGTCATGCCCTTTGCAACCAAGGCCTCGACAGCTGAGTCGAGGGTAGAGCTTGCGCCACCACCGAGACTCATGTTTACAACGGCGGGTGCGCCAAGTGGGTGATTGCTACCGATCCAGTCAAGACCAGCTATGACGCTCGATAGATAACCAGAACCAGCACAGTCCAAGACTCGAACAGGAACTACTGTCGCCGCCTTTGCAACACCATAGGTAGCGCCAGCAACAGTGCCGGCAACGTGAGTGCCGTGACCATTGCAGTCGTTTACCCCGTTGGCATCTGAAACGGCAGTGAAACCGCTAGCTATGCGACCAGAAAACTCAGCGTGAGATGTTAAGACACCGGTGTCAACGATGTACGCCTTAACTCCAGAACCGGTGTTTGGATTTGTGTAGCTACCAGAGAGCGGAAGCGCTGTCTGGTCAATCCGATCTAGGCCCCAGGTGGCGTTTAGTTGAGTGTCACCAGTAGCGGTCGGATCGAGCTTGATCTCATAATCCTGCTCAACACTTCGAATCTTTCCGCTGGCAACAAGGGCCTTGAGCTGGCCAGCGTTTAGGTCGGCAACTGCACCCGAGAAAACACCCTTCAGGGTTGCCTGCACCGGGATCTTGATGGCCTTCATGCCCTTAACCTGCAGGTCCGGGTCAACGCCGGCGTTGAACCTAATTACATATCTAGAAACCTCGCAGGACTCGGATGCCGACTTACCGGTTTCGATTAGCTCGATACAACCTGGGGCCGCTCCCTTGACTTTGTTCAAGGCCTTGACGGCATTCGCTGCCGCGGTTGCAGCAGTCTTCGCAGAGGCAGCCTCTTTCGAGCTGGCTGCCGCTTCCTTGCTCTTTTCCTTGGCCTCAGCTGCGGCAGCTGCGGCACGCTCTTTGGCCTGATCTAGTTGAGACTTGATTGCTGGGGTCGCGGTAGAGCTCTTGACCTGCTCCTCCAGTTTTTTCACCTCTTGCTCGGCAGCCTTCTGGGCGGCCACCGCCTCCTTGGCCTCCTCCTTGACTGCGACAGCTTCAGCAATCTTCTCTTCGGCGACAGTCTTCTTTTCTTCCGCCTTCGCTACCGCTTGTTCCTGCGCTTTTTCTGCCACAGCCGTGTTAGGGGTGGGTGCAATTTCAGGTTTATTGCTGCTGCCCTGTGAAGTCTTTTCTGCAGCTGGGGTGTTCTGCGGACCCTTGCCGTTATTGGCAATGGCAGGAGTTGAGATTGCCAGCGAAGCAAGTAACGCGGTGGCAATCAGTTTTCTGAGGGTCATAGGGTGATTCCTTCTCTCGCCAATTCAAGGCTAATCGAAATTGAATTTGGTGCGGAACTTTCCACAGTCGGAACGCTGAATTGTGCATCTAGAGCCGGGAACACCCACAGCATCAGTGCCGCAATCACGGCTGTCATTAGCAGAAGCAGTTGAACCCACTTCGCAATTTTGTTTCCGGGGAGGACTTTGTAGAGCCAGGGGAAAATCATTGATTGAGCTCCTTGGGTCTTTCGGTTGAGAACTCAACTAACTTCCCCCACCAAGCCCAACGCCTGGTTGAGTTCCAACGCGGATCACAGGAGGTTAGGGTGATCAGTGATTCAACACCGTCGGCTAAACCCTTGGGGTTTGAATCCAAAACCCACACCTCACGCTCTTGAATCTTTTGATTTTCGAAAAGTTCATAGGTGAAGAAGCCAGCCTTGGTTTGCACATAGACAAGGTCTCCCTTGGCCAACCTCTCAAACCTCGCAAAGGGTTCGCCGTTGGTGGCTCGGTGTCCTGCAATTGCAAAGTTGCCAGGGTCTCCAGGCAACGCCGTCATTGGATAGTGGCCAACCCCAATCGAAAGAGCTCGTCCCGAGACATCGGAGATGATCGGGGTCTTCCAAACGTCGGACTTGAGTTTGGGGATGTATAAAAGCCCGATTGCTCGCTTAGGTTCTGAGGTGCCATCAACGGTGGATTCAATTACCGGAGCAGATTCCGTGGCAGGGCTACTCGGATCAGAAAACTCTCGCTCGATCTCGGTAGCTATTTCCGTAGCAGCTAAATCAGCATGAAAGTTTGAGAACCAAACCTGGTAGAGCAAATACAAACCAAGAAGAGCTGCTGCGATTAGCAGCAGCTCTCCAAGGGTTGCAATCAGCTTCTTAGTCACGCCTTCTCGATACTCGAATGGCTAGGTAACCAAATCCTGCCATCAGCATCGCAAGAAGTGCGAGCAGTCCATTGTCGAAACCAGTGTCTGCCAATTCATTTGGCAAAACCACTTCAGCTTCAGCACTTTCGCTCTCAAACTCAATCTCTTCCTCGGCTTCGAATGGAGCGAAGGCGATGTTGAACAGAGCCAGTGAGGTGGTTCTCAAACAGGTGGTTGCAGTTCCATTTGAAACCAACAACGCAGCACCATAGGTCGCATTCGGAGTACAGGGCAGGCTGTCATCCGATGAGATTGGAGGCACTGGGTTTGCAGTGCCAGTTGGTGATGGGGTTGGAGTCACCGTCGCGGTTGGCGAAGGGGTAGGAGTTGCAGTACCCGTTGGAGACGGAGTCGGGGTTGCAGTACCCGTTGGAGACGGTGTTGGTGTCGCGGTACCAGTCGGAGACGGGGTAGGCGTTGCCGTGCCCGTTGGTGAAGGCGTAGTCGTTGCAGTTCCTGTTGGCGAAGGAGTCGGGGAAGGGGTGAACGGAACCAGCTTGATCACAATCGGTAGCTTGCTAGCGGTTGGAATCGGGGTTGGTTCCGCAATCTTCGGAGTTGTGGTGGGCTCTGGCCAGACACAGTCCTCACCCTTCAGTGGCTCTGGCTTCAAGGTTGGTGTAACCGATGGAGTCGGAGTTGCAGTAGCCGTAGGGGTAGGTGTCTGAGTCGGGGTCGCAGTTGGCGAAGCCGATGGGGTCACCGTAGCAGTTGGGCTTGGGGTTGGAGTTGCGGTTCCGGTTGGAGTCGGCGTCGCAGTTGAAGTTGGGGTCGGGGTAGGGGTTGCCGTTGGAGTTGGCGAAACCGTTGGCGATGCCGTTGCCTGAGTGGTAGGCGCTGGAGCACCCTTTAATTTGGCGCAGATCACAATGTGTGAGATTGCCTTGTCACCAGTCTTGCCACCCGGGTCAAAAATACCGTTGGCATTGATGTCGGCGAACACGCGCTGTCCTGGCTGTGGTGCAGCAAAGACCGTATCGGTCTGATACTCAGGTGAGCTTGCGGTTAGCGAACCGGCCTTCACGATTACGTTCGAGTACTCCCACTCTCCCGCCGCAGCACCAGCTGGCAACTGCAGTGGGTAAGGCAAGGTGAAGAAGTAGTCGGCGTCAGTGAATGGCTCGAGCTTCCAACACATTGCACCGTAGCCAAGCTTTTGCCAGGTAAGTGGGTTGTTGAAGTCTGAGCCCGAGAACTCAGTTGACGCGGTGTAGTCATTGAACTGAGCGTCAAGCAAAGAAAGGTCTTCTCCGGTCTTGCTGGTCAGAACCAGCTCACCCGAGGTTGAACCAGCGCTTAGTTCGATGGTGCTGGCATCCAGGGTCGAGGTTGACTTGGCAGGAGCTGCAGCCTTGAACATCTGAGTCACAGTGGTCTGTCCAACTTCAACCATTGTGTTCGAGCCCAGCAATGGATTTGCAAGTGCTGGCTGTGCAGCGAGCAATGCGCTTCCAACAGAGCTGTTCATCACAGGCTCCAATAGGAATCCAAGGGTCTGCGATGCAAATGTTGCAGCGGATGTGAATAGTCGAGTGATAACACCGACCAGACCAAGTTCAGAGTCCAAGGTTTCGGTCTTCGGAGTACAGATCTTGGGCTCTGCAGGAATAGCAGGACCTGGGTCCTGTGTAGGCGTCGGAGTAGGAGCTGGGGTTGTAGGAGCAACGCCAGTTGTAGTGAAATTCAAAATTGTGCCGCTGGCGGTTGTACCTGCGCTATTGGCCATCGCCTTGAAGTAGTAGGTCGTTCCGGCAGTCAGCCCACTGACCGCGTATGAAATCGATGCCGAGTTTCCTGCAGTAGCTGAAGATGGCGTTGCCGCAACCGGATTACAAGTAGCGAGGTTTGCGGTTGTGTCATAGCAGAACCAGAAAGTGGCGCTGGCCGCTCCTGGGGCATAACCAGAACCGTTCAAAGTCGCCGTCGTATTGGTAATCGAGGACGCGGCGTGCGTCAAAGCATCCATGACGGACTGAGCACCAAAGCCAGCGTCGTTCACGGTGACCGTCAAGGTGGCTGAACCAGTCTGGCCCAAGGTGTCGGTGACGATAATTGAAATAGTTGCAGAGCCTGTGAAACCGACTACCGCAGTAAATGTCACCTGGTTATTGGTGCGGGACCAGCCACCGACTCCACCCTGATTGACTGGGTTACCGCCAGCACACGTACCCTGTGAGGAAGGGTTCTCAAGACAGTAGGTCAATGGAAGCGTTGATGAACCCACTGGTGTCAATGTGACGGGAGAAGTCGTCGTTGTTGATGCTGAGGGGCCAGTGACTGTTGGTGAACCAGGGGCGTTCACAAGCACTGACATGGAGGCTGTTGCGGATTGACCCACTCCATCAACGATCTGAACGACTATAGATGCCGAACCAGTGAAGTTGTTGTAGCTCAGGAAAGAAACTTGCGCTCCACTGATTAGCCATGAGCCCCCAGCCGTCGTTGTACTTGAAACGGATGCCGAGTTGGAGATCAGGTATAGGGAGTAGCTAGTTCCTGCCGTAATTTGTGGCGAAAGTGTCACTCGAATGGATGTAGTCGTGGTCGCTGACGCGTCTTGAATTGTTGGTGCCGAGGGAGCAGTAACAGTGGCCGTCGCAGTGTTTTGAGATGTCTGGCCGTTAGTTGCAGTTACTTGAAAATCAATCGTGGCCTGGCCAACGAAAGATGGGTCAGGAGTGAAGTAAATTCTCGGGGAGCTCGCAGTTCCGCTGACTGACCAAGTTCCCTGACCCGCAATTGTCACCGAAGTCTGACACCCGGATACCGTTATAAAACATGTACTAGAGGGCGTGGCGTTTGCAGTCGGGATCGGGCTGCTTTCAGATGCTTGATTTTGACCTGTCGTGATGTTCACAGGCTGGGTCGTGAGGTTCGAACTAACATTCACGAACGCCGTCGCACTGGAGCTAACCGAGGGGTTTGAAGAGTCGACAAGGTTAAACCGGATTTTGGTTTCACTACCCGGGGTTGATACGGAACTGTCAGCAGGGGTATAGAGAACCCTCTTTTCGCCACCTAAGGTAACCAAACGGTAGCTACCTACAGCACCCCTGCCCGAAATAGCAGCTTCGGTGTCGGCGTCCACCTCACCAACAGTAAATGGACCATCAGAACAAGTTCCTGAGTTTGCTGGGTCCACTAGGCAGACAGCGGACCAGCTGATTGATGTGTTGGTGGGTAAGAATGTAAATGCCGAAAATGTAACTGGTTGTGAAGGGTTTGTCTCCGCATATAGATCGTTTGCCGTCAAGCCAACAACACCTGATGCCAAGGCGGTTTGAATCACGGCATCCAAGTCAGAACCTGGGTCGGATGAGCTAAGTCCACCAGATCCAAGAGTCGGCATTGAGGGTACCCCGCCGTAAGGTGCAGTGTGCTTGATCTGAGTGCCAGAGGCGATGTAAGCAAAGGCCTGAAGCTTGTCGATAGAGGAGTAGCTACCGCTGTAGGAGCTTCTAGCTTCGAAAAGGTAGCTAGCTGAATAGAGTCCTGAGCAATTCAAGCTGGATGGGGTTGTCCCGGTGCTGAAATGAAGGCGGCCGTAAACATAACCACTTGATCCACAGTTGTTGTTATTTGCCTTATAAATTACGTCCACGAGCCTCCACGCCGCCGGGTTGAACGTACTTGTAATCACAACTGGAGTTAGATTGATGGCTCGCTTTCCATCTGGCCCCGCACCGATTGTTCCCGTGTTTCCTACAACGGTGACTCGGAACTTGGACCCTGGTGCGACTGTCTCTCCTGTGAGCCCTCGAACAGAACCTCCGACAATTCCCGAAACGGTGGCTGAGTAAATTTTGTTTGCGCTAGCGGCTAGCGCGCGCTTGTTTTGAGAAGTCAGGTCCTGCCTGAGCTCACAAATTTTGGTCGCGCCGTCATAGAGTTCTGCCCTGATTTCGTCGGTCGCGTTTGAAGTCCTGACCTTAACTAGGAAGAAAGCTGACGCCGAGCTGCCTGAATTCACTGCACCCAGGTTTTCTGTATCTGATTGGTTGGTCGCAAGCTCGACAGCCGGGCTTCCACCAGGCACAACAACCTTGACACTCACATTCGCATAGTTAGCCTGCGGGGAAACTTTGTATCCCAAATAAGCCCCACTGAATTCGTAGGCCCCTGTTCCAGTTTTCTTATCCCAATAGAAGTTGCTGTCGTGAAGCGGTGTCAATACGCCTGCGGCACAAGTGGTTGAGTTGGCGGCGGAGGCCTCGTCGGTAGCGTTTTTCGGGTACAAGGCAACGAGGGAACTTACCAATAAAGCCATAGCTACCCAGCCAGCCAGACCACGCCTACCAGCAAGCACTCTTCTACCCATTTGTTCCCCTTGAGCCATAAATCAGTGCAAATCTATCGCCCGCGATAACGCCACTTTCGTCATATTCGGCTAACCGAACATTTATGAAGAAAACTTCACAAATTAGTGTCGGAGTAGATTGAAACTGTGAAAAAAGTGCTGCTTCACCATGGCTACACAAACAAACGCCCTGAAGGTCATTGGCTTCGACTAACTGCCCAGACCCTCCGCAACCGGGGTCACCAGGTTTGGTATCCGCAATTCCCATCGCCAGACAATCCAGTCACTACAGATTGGCAAAACCTAATCTCGCAAGAGGCCGCAATGATGGATGAGGTGTCTGGTGGCGAGAAGATTGCTATCACCCACTCGCTGGGTTGCATGAATTGGTTGCTGGCCGCCAAAGAAGGTCGCTTCGCTCAACCGTTTGACCGCGTGCTGCTGGTTGCTCCGCCAGATCCAGACCCGATCGGTCAGAACCCAAACATCGAAGGTGAGCCACTTGGCCTGAATGATCCAGAGCTCACTAATGCGTCATTTGCATTTGCGAGGAGCTTGACGATCATTGCGAGCGATAAAGACCACTGGCTACCCAGAGGAATCGGTATTTATGAAGAGGCCTTCGGTTTAGAGGCAGTGATATTTCCCGGTGCCGGACACTTCTCGCTGGACGATGGTTTTGGTCCTTGGCAGGGACTTTGGAACTGGGTTGAAAGTGGTGACCCTAAGGACCTTACTTCGCGCTGATTCCCTTGGCTTTTGCCAAGGCAGCAACCCAGACCAACAACGCTCCAGCCACCAGTCCCATAGCAAGCGTCGCGATGATTGCTGCCCTTGGATCAGCCAAGACCATGAGGGTCAAAAGGGTGGGAGATAGCGCTCCGACGATCTTGCTGAGCATCATCACATAGCCCTGACGCTGACCATAGCTTTGTGCGCCGAAGAACAAAAGTGGCAGCGATCCCCTAATAAACGGGTTGAGGCCAACCCCGATGCCATGCAAAATCACAAAACCTAGTAGGCCATTGACTCCAAACAGAAGAATCAGAATCACACCCAGTGGATGAGCGGCAATCGATATCGCTGCGACCGTGATCGGGCCAGTCTTCTTGCCCAAGGCGACCAGCAAAATGCGAGCGAAGACTTGCGAGGGGCCCAGAATCACTGCAGCCAAGAGTGCCAGCTGCTCACTGGCCCCGAGCTCGGTCAACAGAAATGGCAGGGTGGTGTTCACCGAGGAGACGATGAATCCCTCGAGGGCAAACATCAGAGCAAAAACAATTAGTAGCTTGTCGAACTTGAGACCACGCTTGATGATCTTTTGAATCGGGCCGGTCATGGTGTCGATCTCGCGCTGCTCAGTGCGCGGGATGGTGGCGTGAAGCGGCAAAGAGATGAATAGATGCATAGCCGCCCAAAACCAAATTGCAGCCTGCCAGCCAAACTGGGTGTTTATAAAGCTGGTTAGCGGCCAAGAGATGGTCGATGAGAAACCTGCAAACACAGTGATGCCAGCGATTACCCGATTCGAGTTTTCTTTGAAGAATGAGACGGCGGTGGCAAAAGCCGAGTCATAGTTGCTCATTGAACCACCGACTCCGATTACCGCCCAAGCCACGAACAACATGAATTCGTTGGTGCTTAGCGCCAGCAGAACCAGGCCTAGGAAAAATGCAAGGTTGCCCCAGGGCAAGACTTTGCGACCCCCATAGGTGTCAATGAGTCGACCAATTCTGGGACCTACTAATCCAGATATAAGAAGTGAGATTGTGAAGGCCCAGAAGAAGGTTTCGGTCTCGATGCCAAGCGATGCCGAGATTGGAACCGCCAAGATGGCTGGGAGATAAAAGCCTGATCCCCAACCGATGATTTGGGTGATGCCAAGCCGTAGTGTCAACCTTGAACTGGCTTGCAAGCTATCTCGACCTTTGAGTAATTGCACTCAGTCTAAAACCCAAAATGCATTAGGTTAGGCGTGCCGAAAGGTGCGGCTAAATCTGGGGTAAGGCCAACTCAATGAAGAGGTTGAATCTCATGAAACACGCTTTGATAACAGGTGCCAGTTCTGGCCTAGGTTTCGAATCAGCCAAAGCTCTTGCAGAGCTTGGTTACCAGGTAACCATGATTGCGAGGCGTGAAGAGCGTCTCACCAAGGCGGCCGATCGCGTCAGGGCGCTGAACCCAGAAGCCAAGGTCAACGAGGTTGTGCTGGACATCTCAAACCTGGACCTGGTCAGGGAGTTTGCCAAGAGCATTGAATCCGTTGATCTCCTTATGAATAACGCAGGGCTAATGGGGCCCGACTTCAAACTCTCGATCGAGGGGATTGAATCCCAAATGGCCACGAACCATGTTGGCCACTTTCTGCTCACAGCTTTACTCTGGTCAAAACTCGATGCCGTGAACGGCAGAGTGATCAGCCTCTCCTCCGTGGTCCACCGCAGGGGCAAACTCAAGACTGCCGACGTTGATGAAATTCGTGGCGCGGATGAGACTCGCTATGACCGTTGGCAACGTTATGCCGACACCAAACTTGCGTGCCTCATGTTTGCGCGTGAACTAGATGTCAGGGCCAGGCTCTCGGGGTCAAAAGTGCAGTCGATCGCTGCTCACCCCGGTTGGGCAATCACCGGCCTGCAAGAAAACTTCCCCCACCAGCTAGATCGCTTCGCCCAGACTGCAAAGGCTGGCGCTAAGAGTCAACTTCGAGCTGCAACCGATGCCTCTTTGAAGGGTGGCGAGTTTGTGGGGCCAAAGTGGGAGCTGTGGGGTGAGCCGAAACTTTTGAAGGGGTCCACTCGCTCTCGTGATCTCGATATCGCAGCCAAGCTTTGGCAGAGCAGCGAAGAGCTGACCGGTGTGAAGTTCTTGGCCTAGGAGTAGGCTGGCTTAGTACTGCAAGGAGCTAAATTGCGTTCAATTTCACCGGAAGCCATCGTCGGCTCTCGGATTACAAATCAGAGCCTGCGCCGCTGGCTGCACTCACTCCCCGGCGTGGACAAGGTTGGTCTCGAAGCCAGAGCAGCATCGCTTGGGACCAGGTCGATCAAGGCCTCATCCAAGGCCTGGGCCTTGGATGCCGCCATCAAAATGATGGACCTCACCACGCTGGAGGGCATGGACACTCCGGAGCGCGTAAAGAGTCTTTGCCTGAAGGCCCTCACTCCAGACCCCACCGATCTTTCAACTCCGCGTCCTGCTGCTATCTGTGTCTATGGCGACATGGTGAAATACGCGAAGGCCACACTGGGTGACTCAGGTGTCTATGTCGCAGCGGTGGCCACGGCCTTCCCATCAGGTCGAGCAAGTTTGAAGGTGAAGCTAGAGGACACTAAAGATGCGGTTCGAGCAGGTGCCGATGAGATCGACATGGTTATCGATCGAGGAGCTTTCCTGGCTGGGGATTACCTAGAGGTCTACAAACAAATTGTTGCTGTCAAGGAAGCTTGTAAGCGAAGCGATGGATCTTACGCTCACCTAAAGGTGATCTTGGAAACTGGTGAGCTTCAGACCTATGACAACATCCGCCGAGCCAGCTATCTGGCCATGCTGGCGGGGGGCGATTTCATCAAGACCTCAACCGGCAAGGTGACCGTAAATGCCACCATCCCAATCACGATGCTGATGCTTCAGGCGGTGCGCGATTGGTATGAAGAGACCGGTGAACTAATTGGCGTGAAGCCGGCCGGTGGAATCAGGACCGCAAAGGATGCCATCAAATACCTCGTGGTTGTGAAAGAGACCGCGGGTGAAACTTGGCTCAACCCAGACCTATTTAGATTCGGTGCATCGTCACTACTAAACGATGTTTTGATGCAGCGACAGAAACTAAAGACCGGCCACTACTCAGGCCCCGACTATGTGACAGTGGACTAAAGGATGACGATGTTCGAATACTCTCCAGCTCCCGAGTCTCGCTCCTTGGTGAGCTTTGATAAGAGCTACGGTCACTTCATCGGTGGCAAGTTCCAAAAGCCAAGCAATCTCTATGGCACCAGCAACCCAGCAACCG
>JACCDH011103085.1_pt1 | contig 34852 bp, 30 predicted proteins | sample 7442481 | NCBI WGS metagenome assembly JACCDH01 (sample SAMN15323433, study PRJNA562643) | freshwater metagenome | isolation source: river surface water | place: USA:Blue River Watershed | collected 2017-08-15
CGGTTTTAAGTGGTTTGTGGCAGGGCTTCCTGATCAGCATCCTTTTGTTCGGTCCCGCTTTCTTTAAACTGGTACACACCAGTATTCAGGATGGCTTCAACAAAGGGGTCATCTTAGCCTCCGGGGTCTTTCTCAGCGATCTGCTGGTGGCCATTCTCTGCATCTTCGGTGTGGCCGATTTTATGCAGGTGCCTGCTTTTCAAAAATTGTATAGTCTCTTCGCTGCAATAGCGCTCACCTTACTCGGACTCAAATATTTCCGCCATCAGTACAAAGCTTTTCTGCAATCGTACTCGGCCCGCGTTCCGCCTAGCAAAAGCTTGTTCAAGGGTTTCTGGCTCAATCTCATCAATCCTTTTACTTTCATTCTTTGGTTCAATGTCATGGCCTCTATCAGTAAAGAGTATATCGGCGAACCGAATTACAAAATGTTGTTGGGGGTCAATCTCATCAGTATCCTGGTGGTATTGTTTCTGATGGATGTGCTCAAGGTATTCCTCTCTCACCTCATCGGTAAGAAACTCAATGCCCGCATTTTCTTCTCAATCAATAAATATTTTGGATTGCTCTTAATGGTGATGGGTGGTATCTTCTTAACCCGTTTCCTCACCATGGTGTTCTAGGCTTCGAAGTAAGCCTGCATGGGCTCCCAGTAATAATTCTGCCAACCTTTCTGCAACTTGTCGCCACAGTGCTCGGGTATATCGCTCTGATGGAAGTTTAACTGACAACCGCCTTCGTGTGGTATAAACTCAAAGGTGCAAATAGAGTAGTGGTTGCGTGGCCATTGGTCTTCATCAAAATGCCAGGCCTGTACAATCTTTTTTCCCGGCTGCAATTCGATGTTATACCCGTGGCAATAGCCGCTGAATACCTCAAATCTGCCGTCGGGTCGGTCGCTGATCTTTACCTCGCCTTCGGTGATCATACCATGCAATTGCTCGTTCATGAGCAGCTGGTATACCTCATCGGGACTGGCTTTTAAAAATACAGATGCTTTGATGTCTCTCGTGTTCATGTTTTAGTTGATTATCGATACAAATTTATACTTCTCTCTGAAATTACAAAGAGCTCTTTTCATTTAAGGTGCGCTCTTGGATGAAGTGCCTTATTTTTCAGATTAAAAAACTGCTGCCCAACAACAGTAAAGCTTGTAACAACAACATGCCATCTATTACGCCATACAAATACAAATTGTACAATCGTCTTTTGGCGATTGATAAAGCAATAACAGTCGTTAAGCCACTGATTGAAAAGCTGATCAAAAAGCCGGTTTCGCCAATTTGTGCATAATGCCAACTGCTTATGATAACCGAAATGATCACACTGAGATAGGCGAGTTGCCAACTTTTTTCGGCGCCCAAAACATTGGGTATGGTTCTTAATCCAGCCTTTCTATCAATATCGATATCCCTGATGTCAAAAGGGATACACAGCGCCAATACAAAGAAGAAGCGCTCTGCGATGACCCACAACACTTCCGCATCATCCACCGTTTTGCCATACTGTATCAGTGGTAAAAGTATGGTGATCATGGTCCAGTTGCCGGCAATTAAAAACAATTTTACAAAGGGCAAATCGCGTAAACGCCAGTTCTTATTTTTCCATCGTAAAAATGGAATCGAATAAAATACTGTGATCGCTGCGAATGGCAATAGAATATACAAAACACTCAGTTTGGCCTGTGAGATGCTGATGATAAATCCGATACTGGCCAATACCATCAACACATAAAACAAACGTGTGTTGCGCAAAAGCCAGGCATGCCGCTCGCCTTGCAAGGCGGTCTTAGCAAAATGCAGGGTGTACAAACGGTGTAAATTGTAATCAAAAAAAGTAGCAAAAAAGATGATGAACAAATACGGATGAAAGCCTGTCTGCTGATGCAACAATACCTGCGTGGCGGCGGTGAGAACGCTCGCCGATAATGCGATGTAGAGATTCGACTCTATCAGAAAAATGGCTATTTGTTTAAAAGCGTTTTTCAAAACAACGAGCAAACTTAAAGCAATTAATTGGCTGCAGTGTCTTTTGTTAAGAACAAAATTCAACTTTTTTTTAAATAAACAATTGTGAAACAATCCCTTTGATACTTGTAAGCGATATTTTTCTTAATTTCGCGCCATGAAAATCGCTGTTGTTGGTGCCACCGGTTTGGTTGGCACAAAAATGTTGGAAGTGCTCGCCGAAAGAAACTTCCCCGTAACTGAACTGATTCCTGTTGCTTCTGAAAAGTCGGTAGGTAAAACCATCAACTTTAAGGGCAAATCGTATGAGGTATGTTCTATGACAACAGCGATTGAAAAACGTCCTGATATCGCACTCTTCTCTGCCGGTGGTTCTACCAGTTTGCAATGGGCACCTGAGTTTGCTAAAGTGGGTACCAAAGTGATCGATAATTCTTCGGCCTGGCGCATGGATCCAACCAAAAAACTGATAGTACCTGAAGTGAATGCCTCGGCTCTGACAAAAGAGGATATGATCATCGCCAATCCAAATTGCAGTACCATCCAAATGGTGGTGGTTTTAAAACCGCTGCACGATCTCTATAAAATCAAAAGGGTAGTGGTAAGCACTTACCAAAGCGTGACTGGTACTGGCGTGAAAGCGGTTGAACAACTGATGAACGAAAGACAGGGCATTGAAGCCGAACGTGCTTATCCTTATAAAATTGATTTAAACCTGCTCCCGCACATCGATGTGTTTACCGAAAATGGTTACACCAAAGAGGAAATGAAAATGGTAAACGAAACCAAGAAAATTTTAGGTGACGATACTGTTAAGGTAACCGCTACTGCCGTGAGAGTGCCCGTGATGGGCGGTCACAGTGAAAGCGTCAACATCGAATTCGAAAAGGATTTTGATCTGGAACAGGTTGTAAAAACACTTGCTAACAGCAAAGGCATCATCGTGCAAAATGAGGTGTCTCAACTCGAATACCCTATGCCACTTATGGCACACGAAAAGGATGAAGTTTTCGTTGGTCGCATTCGCCGCGATGAAACCCAGCCTAACACACTCAACTGCTGGATTGTGGCCGATAACCTCAGAAAAGGTGCTGCCACCAACGCGGTGCAGATTGCCGAATACATGATAGAGGCCAACTTGGTCTAATCGTCATTTTTTAGTCATTCTTCTGGGTTTAAAGGCAACTTTAAGTGGGTTTTTATTGTCTTTCCAATTATTGGAGTAAATTTGAACATCGCTTTTAAGTCCTTAATAACGTCTCTATTTTTGCTGCTTACACATGCTCTCTACTCACAATGTGTCATCAATGTGAAGGGGGTGCCTTGTGTCGGTAATCCTATGGAGTTCGAAGCGCAGGCGCCTGGTTCTACCAATCATAGCTGGAATTTTAACAACGAGGGTTTTAACAATACCACCGCCATTCCGAAATTTACCTTCGGTTCGGTGGGTCAGAAAACCATTTCCATGACTTGCAAACTGTCCAATGGTCAGACTTGCAATACCACCGTCAACATCACCATCAAAGACACGCCGAAAATCCGCATGCGTCTCCTTGGTAATGGTGTTCAATGTTTCGAGAACAACCAGTTCTGTATCCGCGATTCGAGTTTGTCTGGGGATAATAACTCCTGCATCAAATCCATCAAGTACCTCTTCAGCGATGGTGAACTCATTACCAAGTACGGCAGTAAAAATAATCCTGTGGCTCTGCCTGCCACCATCTGCAAATCTTTCATCGATCCTCAGGGTGGCAACTATACACTCACTGTTGAAATTGAAGATTGCAATGGCTGTATCGTCAAACGTCAGCTGCCTTTTACCATGAAGGTGCAATTGCTGCCTTCTATTTTTGCTACTTCTACGCTCATTTCCGACCGCTGTAAGGGTACTGCTAATGTTAGTTTCTATAACCAATCGCAAATTAAACGGGCAGATGTGGCCAAGTTTATATGGGACTTCGGGGACGGTACCATCGATTCGACTTCCTGGGATAGTGTTAATCACGTCTATTCCACCAATGGAAAACTCAATGCCGGTTACTCGCCTAAGCTAACCATATATACAGGTATTGGCTGTAAACGCGAGTTCATCCTCAACGATGTCATCATCTATAACTTTAAACCTTACATGGTGAAAAGTCGCGATTCTGTCTGTGTCAACGAGAGCATCGACTTTGAAATATTTCCCAAAGAACTCAAGGAGTTTATCATCGATGATAAAGTGCGTTGGAGCTTCGACCCAGGTGTTAGCTACGGCTATAAAACGTTTAACACCTTTACCCATCTTGGTGGTCATATCATTACAGCTTCGCTGTCGCATGTCTGCGGTCCTTATAATCTCACCGATACCATCGTGGTCATCGGTCCGAAAGCCATCATAGAACCTGATTACATCCGTCCTGAAGAACGCTACCAATGTGTGGCCAAAGATTCTGTTCATGTCACCGATCATTCCGAATATTACCACAACGACAGGGATATGCTGGATGATGACAGTCTCTATTCCGAAAAGGCAGGTAATCTTAAATACGTCTTTCACTACGATCCTCAAACAGGAAGAGTAGAACCTTTTAAGCCTTACGATTACGACAGGGATAAAGACCATGTGCTAAGGATATGGGACTTCGACGATCCCTATTGTCTGCCTTGTACCACCGACAGAACCGCCAATGAAAATGTGGGTATGAACTGCCGATACTCTAAAGATACTTCGGAAGTGCACGCCTACACCGACTGGGATTCGGTGTACAATTACCGCCATAAAAAACGCCCTGTCTCTCTGGCATACTTCGATCGCAACAATGCTACCTGTGGCAGCAAATACATCTGGTACAGCGATTCTATCTATGCTGTGGTGGATTCTATCATCTACTATGGCAATAACAATCTCGGTATCTCTGCCCGCGATAGTGTGGCTTTCAAACACATCAAACACCGCATTGCCTTGCCTAATGACTTAATTGGAAAAGGGGCTTACGATTTTCCGTATGATATGAGGATCTACATCCCGGCCGGTAGTTCGGTGAATTTAATTTCCAAAAACGGTGGTTCAAACTTGTTTGTTAACGGACCGCAATACTACAATGTCAGTTCTAATTATCGCATCTCAACCACTGCCGGAAATTCGTGTTATTTGATTTATGCCATCAAAGTATACAACGATACATTGCATAAAGCCGATATAAGATCATACCACAAAGTTTTATCTCAAATTCAAACCCCTGGCTATACCACCGGCGATAGTGTTAACCCCATCTTACACCGCAAACTGTTTTACCAAACTACACCGCGTTGTTTCAGAATTACCCTGACTTTGAGGGATACCGTGCATCCTTTCAAATGCGAATCAGTAGCCTCTGCTCCGGTGGCCCTCTTACCGCCTTCTGCTAAACGTTTGGCTATTAACGACCATTTTTGTTATGGCTACAATTACAAGGTACTGGAGTTTGATCTCAGCGAAACCAAACCTGGATGCTTAACGTCTACTGTTTGGTTCAATCCCGATTATGTCAATAAACCGAATAACTGGTTGTTGCTAAACGATCTTTACGGGGGCGAAATGATGCGCCAAACTTTCCTCAATGGTAAATCGCCATACTCGGGCTACGTGTCCGAAGGTCCTAATATCGGACAGTTCTTTTGGGTGTATAACGATACGGCTTTGCCTAAAAAGAATATTCAGGATATCAATGTGGGACTCATCATCGGCAATGGTGTTGATCCTACAGTATGTGCCGATACCGTGTACTTCAAGAACTTCGCGTCATTCCCGCGCTTGTCTTCAGATTTGATCTTTGCTGATAACTACAAAAAGAAAAATGGCATCTGCGCTGGCGAAACGGCTTATGTCACCATTCCGAGACATGCGCCGGATGCCAATGCCTTGGCTTCGACATCTTCGTGGTACATCATCGATAACAGCAGCAGCGATACCCTGGAGCGCATCGACGAATGGTATTATAAAGTACAAGACCATCCGAAATATCCCGGTAAGAAAGTCAATTATACGGTCATTGTCCGCTCCAGAATCAATAGCTCAAAACTATTAGCGCCTTATCAAACGGATACCATTGTAACGGGTATTGTCAATGCCTATAAAGCGGTGGCCCTTCCTGGTGCAGGTTACAATACCCTAAGGGCGCGCATTGCCAATATGGGTTTGGATATTCAGGATTTTCCGGATAGTGTGGTCTTAGAACTGATATGGAATGGTGTGGGTACTATTGGCATGCCTTCAACCGGTAGCAGGGGCTGCGTGGATACCGCCGGTTTCGGTCACGAACTCGACTGGTATTACCGTGTTAGCTCAGTCAATATTCTTCATTACAAAGATACCAGTTTACTACCGGCCGATTCGGTGATGCTGGGCAACCAATATGTAAAAGCTTATGGTTTTCACCCTAAACGCAATGGCTCTTATACCATCTTTAGAAATGTTGAAAGCTATTACCCTAGCTGGTGTCCGCTCTCTGATGTGGTGGCTCTTGCAGTGGGCTTCGATGCCAAGCTTGAATTGCCGGATTCTATCATCTGCCGCGGTCGCCTCATAGAACTGGTGCCTAAGTTCAGATATTACGATATCAGTCAGCCGCTCTTATACGCGCTCGATACTTTGGATTACTGGTTCAATCGCCAAAATCAGGCGGGTGCCAATAACCGCGAAGGGCTTACCATTTGGGATCTCAGTAAAGAGGACGATAATACCGCCAATCCTGCTACCATATTCGGTGCTTTTCCTTATGTCAAAAAAGGCTATGGTCAGCCTGGCTTCCTGGTAGGCAACGAACCTGGTGCCATTTATTACAAAACGCCTGGCATCTATACCCTGAGGGTGACCAGCACCGATAGCAACTACTGCCCGGATACCATCTCACAACGCATTTATGTCACTGGTCCGAAAGCTGCCTTCTATACAGATGTCACTACACCGAATTGCAAAACTATTCTGGAGTTTTTCGATACGTCTTATGTCATTGATCCTTGTGTTCTGGCTGGTAAATCGCCTTGCGATAACATCATCAAATGGGAAATCGATTGGGGTGATGGCTCTGCACCTTTGCTCTATACCAAAGAACTGCCCAAACAAATCGGTCACGATTACACCAAAAACGGCTATTACAAAATTACCCTGGTGGTAGAAAGTGTGCTGGGATGCCGCGATTCAATCTCTAAACTGGTGTATATACCCGGACCGAGTCCGATCTTTACGCCTGTTACCAGCTTGTTCATCTGTGTCAACGATTCGGTAACTTTCAATAACCTGACGCCATACTCAACCGGCTCTTCGCAATGGCTGTGGAATTTTGGCGATGGCTTCTACAGTCCCCAATACGACACGGGTCTCATTACCCACCAATACACCCGCACCGGTACTTTCGATGTGTTCTTGAACCAATACGACAGCATCGCCAATTCCGGAAAGTATTGCCCTGCCATTTATCCGGATTTAAAACTGGGTCAACAGAAAATAACTGTCACCGTTTTACCTTACGATACCGTTAAACTCTTTGCCAATCCTATCATCGTCTGCATCGGCGATACCATCGGCATCAGAGCGGATTTGAAAACGGTTTCTAATTACAAACAATACAACTGGACTTTCGGTAATGAAAACATTAGCACGACTGATCTCACGTTGAAAGCTGTGCCTAAACGCAAAGGTCGTTTCATAGTCACATGGGCAGCTGATACCATTGGAGTAAATACAGGGGTTTGTCCGGATTTCGATTCCATTGTGGTGTATGCCGATAGTGTCATGGCCGATTTCATCATCAGTAAAAAAGATGCCCCTGAGTTCTGCTTCACCAACCGCTCTAAATGGGCTGTGTCTTACCGCTGGGGCTTCTTCCACGATACCGATATCACTGTTAGGAAACTACAGTTTAAACAAGATGCTACTCAGGGACTCAATGATTCTGTGATTTGTCGCAACTTCATCGACCATGTGGGCGTGAATTGGGTATGCCTCGAAGCTACCAATGCCCTGGGTTGTATGGATACCGTCTGCAAGAAAATTGTGAACGATTACGAGATGGCCATTCAGCCACCAAACGTGTTTACGCCGAATGCCGATGCCTTTATTGGTACCGACAGAGATGGCCTGCCCGGCAATGAGGTCTTTAATATCTATTGCAAAAATGTGGTGTACTACCACTTAGTGATATACGACCGTTGGGGCGTGAAAGTGTTTGAAAGCGATAACGACCAATACGACTGGAATGGCAGGGTTATGAATACCGGCTATATGTGCCCGGATGGTACCTACTACTATATCCTCGATTACCGCTACAAAGGGCGCGATAAAAACGAACCACTCATCAATGGCGTGGTCAGAATTATCCGTTGATTATTTTCCATTATTTCCGTTTTTACAATAGCTGCATTTAAATATCTTTGCGGCATGCAACTGGAAACGTACATTAAATCGGGCATTGCTGAAGCTATTGCCAGTCTTTACGGCGAAACAGTAGATGCAGAGACCATTAAACTCGAATCTACTAACCCGGATTTTAAAGGGGATTTCACCTTCGTATGCTTTCCTTATGTGAGGCTGTCTAAAAAGAAACCTGAAGATACCGCCGCAGAAATAGGAGAGGCACTCAAAGCTTCTATCCAACAAGTGAGTGGCTTTAATGTGGTAAAGGGTTTCCTCAATATTGAAATCAGTGATAACTATTGGCTGGAAAGATTTGCCCTGCACACCCTCGGTGTTAAAGCAAAAAATTCTGGTAAGGTAATGGTCGAATATTCATCGCCAAACACCAATAAACCATTGCACCTTGGACATATTCGTAACAACCTTTTGGGGTATAGTGTAGCGCGTATCCTTGAAACTTCTGGCTACGAGGTGGTAAAAGCCAACCTCATCAACGACCGTGGTATCCATATCTGCAAAAGCATGCTGGCTTGGCAACGCTTTGGCAATGGCGAAACACCTGATTCGTCTGGTTTAAAAGGCGATCACCTGGTGGGTAAATACTACGTGGAGTTTGATAAACACTACAAGCAGGAAATTGCTGATCTGATCGCTTCTGGTGTCGAGAAAGACAAAGCCGAGAAAGAAGCACCGCTGATGAAAGCTGCTCAAGAGATGCTGAGACAATGGGAGGCTGGCAATCCAGAGGTGATAAGTCTATGGAAAACCATGAACGATTGGGTGTACAAGGGCTTTGATATCACATACAAAAACCTGGGTGTGGCTTTCGATAAATTCTATTACGAAAGCAATACCTATTCGCTGGGCAAAGATATTATTGAAGAAGGGCTCTCTAAAGGTGTCTTCTTTAAGAAAGACGATAACAGTGTATGGATCGATCTGAGCAGCGATGGATTGGATGAGAAACTGGTGCTCAGAGGCGATGGTACTTCAGTATACATCACCCAGGATATCGGTACGGCTCAACTGAAATACGATGAGTTCCACTGCAACAAATCCATCTATGTGGTGGGTAACGAACAGGATTACCACTTTAAAGTGTTGTTCCTTATCCTAAAAAAACTGGGCAAAACCTGGTCGGATGGTCTGCACCACCTCAGCTATGGCATGGTGGATTTGCCTTCGGGAAAGATGAAGAGCAGAGAAGGGACTGTTGTAGATGCCGACGATTTGATGGCAGATATGATAGAAGCGGCTAAACAGAAAACCGAAGAACTGGGTAAAACCGATACCATGTCTGAGACTGAGAAAACAGAGCTCTACCGCATGCTCGGTCTTGGCGCTTTGAAATTCTTTATCCTCAAAGTAGATCCTCAGAAACGCATGCTTTTCAATCCTGAAGAGTCTATCGACCTGCAAGGCGATACGGGTCCCTTTGTGCAATATACCTACGCCCGTATTCAGAGTATGTTCAGAGCGGCTAAAACTGAAGACATCAATGCTGCATATTCCATAGAATCGGCACGCGAAAGTGAGTTGAATCTGATTAAGAAGTTACTCGACTATGAAACAGAGGTGCTAAAAGCAGCCTCTGCCTACAGTCCCGCTATCATCATCGCTTATGCGCTTCAACTGGCTAAAGCCTTCAACCGTTTGTACAACGATGTGTCTATCCTCAAAGAATCCAATGTGGATCTAAGACGCTTCCGTCTCAAACTAGCTGGTGATACCGCTGCAACCATCAAACAGGCACTCGACTTGCTGGGTATGCAATGTCCTGAGCGCATGTAATCAATGAATGACCACCAGCTTGCCGCTGAGTAATTCGCCTTTTCTGAAAACTTGTACGGAGTAAATGCCGCTGCTGATCTGAGCTAAGTCGACTTGATGCGATTTGTCAGATATGTCATTGCGTTCGTAAACCAGTTGTCCGCCAATACTGTAAATGCTGATGCGCTCAATTGCTTCGCTGAACTCGAAGTGCACCACATCTGTTGTTGGATTGGGATAGTAACGCATGTGCCAGTTGCTGCCCAATATAAATTCGTTTTGCTGGGTTTGCTGCTGAATAATTTGCTGAGTGCTGTCTGTGGTTGGATTACTGTTTGTGTCTTCCTGACAAGTATTGACAGAGTATTTAACAATGGTTTTTACCATTAAATCGTTTAAAAACTCAACATCGCTTTTGCCGCCTGTTGGTAATAGATGTCTGCTGCCAATATTGCTATCATCGGTAATATACAAATACTCGCCGTTGCTTAAAATGGCCATGTACTTTAACAAAAATTCTGTTTGCTGATTGATGCCACTGGCTGCTACCGGTACCAGTCGTATGCCCTTAGTGGCTGCTAAACGTATGGCCTTACTCAAACGCTCGTTAATGGCCGAACTCTGATGGGGTGGGGCGTCCAGTAACATGAATAGGATTTTAGTGCCAGCCTCGTCCGACCAGTTGAGCTCTCGGATTGCAGCCTCTAATCCATCTTCTACAGCTTCCGGAAAATCGCCGCCACCTGAGGCATATTGGTATGAAATAAAGTCAATGGTGTTGACCGGATTATTGCTCAATGGCAAAACCCTGGTTAAATAATCATCTCCATGGTCTTTGTAAAATACAGAACCAGTATAAACATCCGAACATGGGCGTTCTTTCTTGATTCTGCTCACCACATCAATCAGTTCCCTTTGCAAAAATTTGATCTCATCGCCCATACTGCCTGTGGCATCTACCATAAAGCCAATCTCAATGCGCGAACTGTTTCTTATCTTGGTGCTGATGCGAATAATATTGTCTGAATTAAACGAGGCATAATCGGGAACATTGTACAGCAATCCGTGGTATTCTAATACCAGGTCTTTGGCATCAATTATCACACTGTCTTTCTCTACCATAGGCCATAAATAGGCCTTGCCTTCGGTATCTGTCACAGATTCCCACACCACTTTGGTGCCGTCCATTAAGCGCACTTTTACAAAGGGCAATACCTCGCCTTTATGATTCACAATTTTCACGCTGTTTAAAATCTTTGGATACAGTCCCCAACTTTTCATATGTGCGCCTACCTGTGCCGTTCTGTTGGTCTTGATCCAGTCTTTCCAATGATCCAGATCGCGCCAGTGGCCTGCAGTTACTTGACCTGGTAGGTTGCTGCCTATTTCCTTGTATTTAAGATCTGCCACCGGAGGAGCCTCTTTGTCGTAAACAACACTGCCATCCGTTCTACTGCCTCTACCTTTTATACCTCTGCTGGTTTCGGTGGTGCCTGCGGCATGTGTGGCAATGCCAGTGCTGGAACGGATTCCGGATTTCTTTGATGCGTGGCGGGTGGCGTGTTTGCTGCGCTTGCGACCCTTACTTTTTTTGCGCTTTTTAGCTTTGCTGCTTTTTGAATATGAGCTGCTACTTTTTTTGATGCTGGCTCTGCTAACGATAGAAGAGGTGCTAACCCTTACACCGTCTATGTACAAGGTATCAGATTTTGGATCCGTGCGTGGATAGTCGCTGGTAATTTCTCTCGGTTTGGGAACAAATTTTAAACTGAGATTGATCTCGTTCTGAGCGTTTTTGAGCTCTATCCCTTGTAAAGTCTGGGCCAGATGATGAGCTTTGCTGATGACAATGTCGTATTGTCCTGCGGGTAATTGCTTTTGGTAAAAGCCCGCTTTGCGACTGATGGTGGAGTCGACGATCTTACCACCGCGCTTGAAATACAAAGTAAAGGCTGTGTCGTTCGGTGCATTTAAGTTAGACACTCGGCCTTTAATAGTAGCCTGCTGGGAAAAAGCAGGGAGACAAAACAAACTGATTAGGAGGATAAAAATAGCTTTCATATTTTTTTAGACAATTGTATTTGATATAATGCTTCATACATTTGCATAAAAAAAGGTAAATTGGAAAAAGGGAAATACAAACACTACAAAGGACACTTCTATGAAGTTGTCGATTTTGCCCGCCACTCTGAAACGCTCGAAGACATGGTGGTATACCGCCAGTTATATGGTGAGGGCGCGCTGTGGGTGCGACCAAAAGCGATGTTTCTCGAAACAGTTACCATTGATGGTAAAACCATTCCGCGCTTCGAAAAAATAGAGGATTAGTGTCCTGAACGAACCGCTGTATCTTCGAGCGATATGTTCTTGGCAGCATAGATGCGCTTTACTTTGAAAGCAAACCAGGCCAGATAAGCGAAGCAGAATACAGTGACAATGTATGAACTGTGCGCATTGTATTGATCGGCTATCAACCCCTGTAATGGTGGTACCACGGCACCGCCCAAAATCATCATGATCAATAAGGATGAGCCTTTATTGGTATGCTCGCCCAAACCGCCAATGGATAAGGAGAAGATACATGGCCACATCACCGAACAGAATAAGCCGCCACTCATAAACGATAACAAAGCCACATTGCCAGTGCTGAACAAACCTACTAACATCATCACCACAGCGGCGCTGGCCAGATACAACAGGGTACGGGCAGCATCTTCGCCTGAAATGATGAAAAGGAAAATGGCAAATAAGACATAAGGCAAATAGTTGAGAAAATCGCTGGTGTCGTATTTGTTGAGGTCGTTGATCAAATAAACCACTGTAAAGGCTACCAATGGAACCAGTATCTGAGCAATGATTTTATTGGTCTTGCTCAAATTGAACACACTGATGGCGCCAGTCCAGCGACCAATCATCAAACTACCCCAATACAATGAGATAAACGGCGCAATCTTGGTATGGTCGATGCCCTTGATCTCTGGCATTTCCAATAAAGCACCCATATTGCTCTGTATGCTCACTTCTACACCCACATACAAGAAGATCCCTACCATGCCCAGCATGAGCTGAGGGTAGTCGGTGATTTTAAAACGACCGCTGTTGCTGCTTTCTTCTGTTACAGCTGGTAGTTTACTAAACTGTATCAATGCGGCACATAAAATGAATAAGGCAAATAAAATCAGAGCCGGCACTTTTACCGATTCTATGCCCATGGTTTCAGGTTTTGGTGCGTGTACACTGCCGAAGAGGGCAATGCTGAGGAGCACCGGACCGATGGTGGTACCGAACGAATTGATACCTCCGGCTAAGCTGAGTCGGTGCGCACCATGCGCTTTATCGCCAAAATTGGCCACAAATGGATTGGCAACGATCTGTTGTAAGGCAAAGCCCAAACCGATCACAAACAAAGCCAAAAGTAAAAAGGCGTACGAGTTGAGGTTAGCCGCCGGTATGAATAGGAGAGCACCTACGGCAGAAAGCAGGAGTCCTACCACCAAACCCTTTTTATAACCAATTTTATTGAGCGGATCGCCCATTTTAACCGATAAACCAAAGTATAACAATGAGCCAACTGCATAGGCCAGATAGAAGGCCGAATCAACCCATTGCGATTGGAATTGAGAAAGTGCAAATTTGGCTTTGAAAAGTGGAATTAAAATACCGTTACTGGCGGCTACAAAGCCCCAGAAAAAAAAGACTGTAATGATGACAGCGAAAGTGGAGTTAATCTTTTGCGATTGCTTCATGTCTTCAAATAAAAGACACTTATTTCGACAAAAAAAATTAATTTTTTAATTGTCCTGAATGCCTTATGTTTGCATTATATTAACATACTTAAAAATTTAAGCATTTATGAAAAAATTAATTTATTCAGGTTTAGTAGCGTTCGTTGCTGCAGCGGTAATGACCGGTTGTGGTGATGACACTAATGGTGGTGGCACTACCACTGGTCCTAAAGGTCCTTCTATCGAATTCCAAACCAACACTGGTACTTTCTCAGGTTACACCTTTGCAAGTGGTTCAGCTGAAATTGGTACAGTTATCAAAATTGGTTCTAAAATCTCAAGCACTGATGTGAACTTGAAGAGCACCAAAATGACCGTTAAATATAACAACCAAGCTGAGCAAATCGTTGGTACAGACTCTATCATTGCTGGTAACACCAAAACTTGCAACAGAGACTATACTTTCACTTTACCACAAGATAAAGGTACTTACGTTTTCACTGTATACGCTACAGACAAAAACGCAACTACTAGTTCTGCTTCTATCACTATCCAAGCTTTCGGTCCTTTGTCTGACAGAGGTACTGGCCACAGAGTTTACAGCTTAAAATCTGTTAACTTCTTCAGCGCTTTCGATTTATTAACCGGTGAAGCAATCACTGCTGCATCAGGTTCTGGTAACGAAGCTTTAAGAGACATCGTTGACGGTTCTAACAACACTTCTTTAAGCAAAACCTGGAACTCTGGTAACGGTACTCAATTCGTAATCTCTGCTGCTGATGGTAAATTGAACGGTAAAGTGTTCTCTCAATTCCAAAGCGAAGCGGATATCATCGCTGCTTGGGATGCTACTTCAGGTAAATCTTCTACCATCAACAACGTTGACATCGGTAAATTAATCATCGCTAAATCTACCAGAAACGGTGGCACTTACTACTACTTAATCGGTATCGATGATGTTCAAGATAACGCTGGTTCTGAGGATGACTACTACGAATTCCACTACAGCCAAAACTAATCTTTAACCATATTAACAAAAAAGCCTCAAGCAATTGAGGCTTTTTTTATGCCCCAAAATGCCGGGCAATAAAAAACTCAGTACTTTTAGGTACTGAGTTTTTTTATCCAATGTCTTGATGGAAGGGTTTATTCTTCAGTCTTTTTCTTGGTGGTTTTTTTAGCTGCTGCTGGTTTAGCGGCCGCTGGCTTTGCAGCTTTTGGGGCTTTCTCTTTCTTCGGTTTGGCTTCATTAGTAGCTGAAGCGGCTTTTGCCTTCGCTCTCAGGTTCGGTCTCGGACGGCTCACACCATAACTGCCTATAGCGATTTTACCTTTTTTTGATTTTTTATCTCCTTTTCCCATAATAATGATATTTTGAGCAAATCTATAGGAATTTTAAGTATTTAACAATAGTTTAATAATCCACACTGTCTATTCTTTCATCAGTCTTACTTTTCTTTATCCCGCTTTTAACCTTAATTTGCATTCTACAAGGTGAGAAAAATATTCCTTAAAAACCTGATTCTACTGCAAGGACTTAACTTGGTCATTAAGCCGCTATGGCTTTTGGTGATCGATCGCAAAGCTCAATTGCTGCTGGGCTCTGCCTATTCAGAATACTATATCATTTTTAACCTGGCCGTCGTCCTCAATATCCTCCTGGATATCGGTATTCAAAGCTTTAATAATACCGGAGTAGCCGCCGATCAACAATTCTTTAAAGTCAATTTTAAAAAGATAGCCTTCGCCAAATTCCTCTTAGCTCTGGTTTATTTTGCTACAGTGGCAGTGGTGGGACTCCAATCCGGATTGGGGGCAAAACTTCTGCTCATCATTGCAGTCAACCAAATACTGACATCGTTTGTGCTCTTCTTCAGATCCAATATCAACGGTCTGCACCACTATACCCTCGATAGCATCCTCTCAGTTAGCGATAAGTTTTTCGGAATTCTCTTCTGTATCGCGCTGTTCTTTGCCGATATGATCAACGTCTATTGGTTCGCCGGTGTACAACTGTTGGCCACTGGCATTTCCTTTATCATTGCTCTGTATTACAATTTAAAATATCATCGCAAAATTGCGTTTGATGGAAGCGTAGAGGCCTTTAGCTTTAAAGCACTTTTAATAAATAGTCTCCCTTTTGCTCTGCTCTTTGCTTTGATGGGTTTCTATACACGCATGGATGTGCTGATGATGAAATGGCTGTTGCCCGACTATATTTACCATTGTGGTGTGTATGCCCAAAGTTTCCGTTTTCTGGATGCCGCTGCCATGTTCGCCATGCTGTTCTCCGGCTTGTTGCTTCCAATGTTCGCGCTCCTCATCAAAGCCAATGTCGATGTCCGTCCCCTTACCTATATGTCCACCACTTTACTAAGTATAGTGTCGCTAACTGTGGCTGGTGCAGCCATCGCTTTTGGGGAAGATCTCTTGTATGTGATGTACCATATCGAAGATCCGGTTAAACTCGCCTGGTCGGCCTCCGTATTCAGCAACATCATGTCGGCCTTCGTGCCCATGAGTCTGATCTTTGTGTTTAGTACTTTATTAACCGCCAAACGCGACCTAAAATACCTCAACATCTTTGCCTTTGCAGCACTTGGCTGCAACCTGATTTTAAACTTGATTTTAATTCCGGCGTATCAATCCAAAGGCGCTTCCATCAGCTCCCTTTGCACCCAAAGCTTGTTCGCCTTGCTTTGCATTGTTCGTTGTTTTTACCTGTTCAAATTAAAACTACAGTTTATAGACCTCGGCAAGTATGCCTTGTTTATTGGCTCGCTGGCTGCTCTATCCTTGTTCTTAAAAGGTATGGACAATGTGTTTCTGAGTCTGATGCTCTACGGCGGAAGCGCAGTGGTACTCGTATTTATGTTGAACATCATCAACCTGCATCATTTGTTGATCACTTTCAAAGGCCGTCTACAATAAAATTTATAGGATTTAGTTAGTCGCATAAGTGCGCAAAAACACTATTTTTGCACCTTATATTAAAAAAATAATTTTAATGCAGAATTCGTTTGAAGAAATTGGAAATGGTCTGATCACTTTTAAAGATGTGATTGCCTTGTTCTCAAGGTGGAGAAAACAACTCATCATCCTGGGTGTTTTATCTGTGATTGTCTCTTCGGTGGTGTCTTTCATGATTACCCCTAAATACCAGTCGACAGTTATTTTTTATCCTACAACCAACAACTCTATTAGTAATGCTTTGTTAACCGACCTCAACCAACGCCAAAAAGATCCTCTCGAATTTGGTGAAGAAGAAGAGGCTGAAAAAGCGCTGCAGATTTTACAGTCAAGTAAGTTGACCGAAAGATTGGTGCGCAATTACAAATTGATGGAGCACTATAAAATCGATCCTAACAGCAGTATGAAGAAAATGAAACTGGCCAATAAAATTGGTTCTAACTTCAGTTTCAGTCGCACGCGCTACCTGTCTATTCGTGTGGATGTGCTCGACGAGGATCCAAAGAAAGCTGCAGAAATGGCCAATGGCATTCTGGATTTGTACGATTCTATCAAAAACGAAATTCAACTCGAAGTGGCCATCCCGGCTCTGGATATCGTTAAACGCCAAATGCAGGCCAAAGAACAAGAGGTGAATAATATCAAAAACGAATTGTATAAACTGGGTACCGAAGGTGTAACCAACTACGAAGAACAATCGCGCGCGCTTGCCGAAGAGATGTATAAAGCCCGCGCTAAAGGCGATATGAAACGTGTGGACGACCTGATGGAACAACAAAAAACCCTCGTGCAATTCGGTGGTCAGTTTACCGCGCTAACCGAAACACTGCAGCTCGAACTCGATAAACTCTCAGATCTTAAAGCGAAATTCGAACGCGCTGAAGTGGACGTGAAAGAGACGCTGAAAAATAAATTTACAGTAAGTGCCGCTGATGTGGCCGAACAAAGAGCCTACCCTGTGAGAAAACTCATCGTGCTCGTGACACTCATCTGTACCATCTTGGCCTCGGCCGTTTTCTTCGCTATCTACGAAAAAATTAAAAAGCCTGCTCAAGCTTGATCTTCGAACCGGTAATACTGGAAAAGAAAGACTATAAGTACATCTATCTCGCTGGCGCGATAGGTGCGGGACTGGGTTTGCTTGGCAGTATTCTCGAGTTATATGCCCTGGCCCTGATTCCTGCTGCCATTGGCATGGTGTTTCTCTGCTATTACAAACCGGCCTTTTATGCGCTGCTCATTTGTTTCATGGTGCCGCTCTCTATCTTCTTTGACGATGTAGGCGGTGGCTTCGGTCTCTCTTTGCCTACAGAACCTATGATATGGCTGCTGTTCCTGATGTACCTCTATAAAAGTCTCATCAGTGGTAAATTCGACACGCGTTTGATGAAAATGCCTCTGGTGACTTTTATCCTCATCAATCTGGCCTGGATGACAGTGACGGCATTTGCCAGTACCATGCCGTTTGTGTCACTCAAATACCTGCTGGCCAGATTCTGGTTTGTAACGGTTTTCTTTTTCTTCCTGCTCAATATCTTTAGCAATCAAACGTATATCCGCCGCTTCCTCAGCTATATGCTTTACGGTACTTTTATCGTGGTGGCATTCACCCTGTACAAACACGCTGGTGAGGGTTTCTCCAGAGGATGGGGCTATGCCATTATGAAGCCTTTCTTTGGCGACCATACCATCTATTCGGCTTATATCTCTTTTTTCGTTCCGGTAGCCATTATGTTTGCTGCCAGAGGTAACTGGTTCAAGTTTTCCATTTTGCACCGTTCTGTTTTTGCATTCATCGCTTTGGTGCTCATCGTAGGTATCATCTTCTCATATACCCGTGCTTCTTGGATCAGTCTCATCGCTGCTTTGGCATTCTATCAGGCCATGCGTTTTAAAGTGCAATTCAAACACTTGATGCTAGGTTTGTTTTTGGTTAGTGCTATCGCTTTTGTTAAACAAGACCAAATTCTGTATAGCCTTGAAAGCAATAAGCAGGGGAGTGCCGATGATTTGGAATCGCATGCTCAGTCGGTCTCCAATATCACCACCGATCCTTCTAACCTCGAACGTATGAACCGCTGGCACTGTGCCATCCTGATGTTCAAAGAAAAACCAGTCTTTGGCTTTGGTCCGGGTACCTATACCTTCCAATACGCGCCTTTCCAACGCCCCGAAGATTTAACCCTGATCAGTACCAATAGTGGTGATTTGGGAAATACACACTCCGAATATTTTAATGCTTTGTCTGAAATGGGACTCATTGGATTCATCAGCTGGTTGGGTGTATTCTTAGCTTCTGTTTATACCGGCATGCAAATCGTTTACGATGCCAGCAAAGCGCCTTGGAAACGCTCTATGGCTAAGGCTTTGTTGCTCGGTTTGATCACGTATTATGTGCATGCTTTCCTGAATAACTTCAGTGATTTTGATAAGATTGCCGCACCTTTATGGGGCTTTATGGCGGTGTTAGTTGCGCTGAATTATTACCACTACGACGAGAAGGGCAAGGCCAATATCACGAACCACAGGTAAAGCCCATTCGATTTATTTTTCTTCGATTCAAGTTTTTCTTTTTTGAAGCAATAAATCTTAGGTAATAACTATTGGTTGTATAGTTTCTCCCTCTTTTCAATCTTGAACCTAAAATAAATAAAGGTGCGGATAAACCAACTGACAATGTCCCATGTGTTTTTGATTTGGTGTCGTTGCTTTCATTCCCTATTAATAAGAGAGTTCCAAGTAAACCTAAACCACTTCCTGCAATTAAACAGGGGTAAGCAATCATCTTGCTCAATGAACTCGGAGAACTTATTGCATCAATCTCTGAAATTTTAATGGTGTCGTTCGTTGATCTTTTTCTGTTATATAGTTGAAAAGTACTGTCGTTAATGTAATGTAATCTACCTTTTGAATAGCCGCCAACAATTTTATGTACTTTTATAGTTCTCTTGTCTTTCAGAACAACAAATTTACTATCGTCGTTTTTCGATACTACAGTCAAATAATGATATTTTGAAACTGTGTCTTTTGTATATGCCTGTACGTCACAGATGGTGTATAATATAACAAGTGCCATTAGTTTCTTGAACATATACAATTATAAGGAAATTTTATTGTCTTGTTGATGGGGTTCTGGGATATAGATATTTCAAATGTTTTCTTTTTAATTGATAACCTTTAGCGGTGTGCAGCTTTAAATCGTAATGTTTTAAGTCCATTTTCCGACCTTTCATCATTACCGAACCAATGCTCAATAATGGTATGGAAGCCGCCACGGCGATCACGCCAAAAAAGATGGCGATGGGGGCATAAGTTGATGATGCACCAGCTGCACTGCCTATTAAAGCAACGCCTGCTATCATCCAGACGCCTCCAACAAATACGCCTCCAATGCCGCCCACTTGATGCAATAAGGAAGCTGTCTGAATCTTCTTAATGTCTCTAATCTTAAAGGTATCGCGTTTTAAAGAGAAAGTATTAACGACTTGTACGGTGCTGTCGTTGATGAAGTAAAGTCGGCCTTTGGCATCGCTGCCATTATTGTTGTAAAGTCTTACGCGCTTGTGTTCGCCGATGACGTATGAGAGGCGATAGCCCGACTTCGACAGCATGACTATGTAATGGTGAGTAGAGTCGCTGTCTATACCCTGTGAGAATCCTGAGAAAGTGAGAAAGAAGATGAGGATGAACAACAATTGTTTTAGCATACCTTTAATACAGTTAAAACTTGCTTTACCCCTAATGTGACTTGTTTCTTGGAAACAAAAACTTTAAGTGTTTATGCTTCAGTTCATACCCTTTGGCGGTGTGCTGCTTTAAATCGTAATCATACAACAATAATGGTTTCCCCTTAGTCATCGATTTGCCTGCAATGGTGTAAATAATTCCAGCAACACTTAATACCACTCCAACAGATGTTTCCAGCTCGTCGCCGTAATAACTACCATCTGCAATTAATGCCACGCCGCCAAACAACATGCCTACACCTGCCGCCATCGCTGTATAGCCCAATACCCCGGCTGCCAGTGTGCTGTTCTTGATTTTGGCAATGTCGCTTAATTTGAAAGTGTCTGATTGTAATTTGACCACATTGATCAATTGAACGGTACTGTCGTTGATGAAATACAATCTGCCGGTAAACGATTTGCCGTTTCGGTGTTGAAAGGTCAAACGTTTGTTTTCCCCAAAGATGCGCGAGTGGTAGGCCGGCGACTTCGAGCGCAAAATCAAATAATGGTGCGTCGAATCGGTATCTATGCCCTGAGCAGATCCATTCAATGTGCCAAGCAATAAAAAAAGCAAAAAGAATGGTCGCAGCATGCTATTAATACCATTCCTTTTGCTCTTACCCCTAAGCGGGAATTAAAATTTTCTTTACAAGGCCTTTATAATATCTTCCAATTGCTGATTGGTACAGGGTGTTAGTGCAGTATTGCTGAAATCTGCAAGAGTATTGTCTGTTAATGTGATTTCCAATACGGCATATGCCAAATCATCATCACCACTGCCGGTCTTCTTGTAAACCAGTACCTTCACGGTTTCATTCAATGGTAAGCTATAGCCTGTACTCATTTGTTCTTCTGATGTTATCCAGTAGCACCAGGCGCAACTGTTGTAGTTCTTAAACATCAATAAAGCAGTGCTGTTGGTGTCTTTACAATGGCCCGGTAGTTTAATTCTGAATTTGGATATCAGGTTCTTAAACTTATTCATTTCACGGTCGATGTTGCAATAGCCAAACTTGAAATAGTTAAACTGTGCAAAGTATTTGGTTTGTTGTCCCTGTCCTTGCGCCGAGTCTTGACGTTGCTTAATTGGCACAGAGTCTTGTTTTACCCAGTTGATCTTGTTGAAGCTGTCTTTAGCATTAGGCTCGCCATTCCAAAAATCCATAGCCTCGTTGCCGGTATTGGTTTTTGGAATGTTGATCTGAAAGCCACTGCCAGGTTTTAATTTTAGTTCCTCGCCATTTTGCCTTGGCATAATGTAAAACATCCCACCTGATTCCAGTAAATCATTACCAGAAGTAACAGTGACGCCCGAGAATAACATGTCGGCTTTGTTCATGTATTCTCTGATCTCTACCACAACATTGCCAGTAACTTCTGTTCCGTTTTGATATAACAGTGAATTGGCCGGAAAATAAAATTGAGAGCCTTTAGCGCCCGTGATAACAGCGCCTGTTCCAATGTCGAATGTAAAACTTTGAGACATGGGTTTGGCGTCCTGAAAGGTGTTTAAAGGATTTAAGGTACTGCCTTTTCCTCCACCCGTTGCTGGGTTGTTGATGATGAGGGTAGTGCGGTCTTTTTTACAACTGCTAAGCGATAAGATGCCTGCAGCTATAACAGCTGTGAAGATAAAATGTGATAGTTTCATATGGTGTATAAATTAAAATTCTGCGGGACATTTAAGGTATCTGTCGCGATGTCTGGCTTTGATGGTAAAGCCAATACTGCTGCCGATATACCACTGATTGATGGGCGTGTCGTAAACAACTCTTTGTTGACCTGAAAAACGCAAACCTGAAAATATTTGAATAAAATGCTTGTCGCCTGCCGGAAGTCTGCAACCTAACCCGGTTTGCATCAGCAACCTGTTATTGGGCCAATAGGCATTGTCTAAAATTCGGTTGACAAAGTTTTCTTCGCCCCAGCGCCTTATAAGCAATTGGGGACCGGCAAAGGCGTATAGTTTAATACCACGACTCTTAGGATTTAGAATATAATTGAGTCCGAGATCGATTGCACACAAACGAATATCAGCCGATGTAAACTGAGCGTTGCCCGCTTTATAATTCAAGTTGTAAGTAGCGCGCGAAGCAGACACTGCCAGATCCACAAACCAACGTTTACTCATCTGCGCATACCCATATCCTCCAAGCGCCAATGAAGGTGCTGCAGTATAATAACGCTCCATAACCGACTCAGTGTGTTTATTAGAGCTATAGGCATTCAACTCCAATTTAACCAATCCACCAATACCAAAATGACGGTCTTGTGCCAAACAGCATAAGGATTGAAACATTGCCAAACTTACTATAAGTGTTTTCATATCCCTATAGACTCACATTTTTTTAAAAAAGTGACTTGATATATTAAAAATAATTTGCAAGCATCAGATTGTCAACGAGAAAAAATCCGTGTAGCAGAGCTCCCTTCCCACAAATCATCTTACGTCCACGACCTTCCAGGTCAACGGCGGTTGCGCCCTGCAGACCCTGGAAGGTCACAAAAAAAAAGAGAGCTCAAATGTCGCTTTCGCTTTCATTCTCGCTCTCATTTAAGTGCCCAGGACCGGAGTCGAACCGGTACGGGGGTGAACCCACAGGTGTTTGAGACCAGCGCGTCTACCAATTCCGCCACCTGGGCATTGCCTTTTTAAAGGATTGCAAAGGTAATTTTTTAAAACTATTTTGCAAATGTTTTTTTAGTAGATTTATTTATCGTCTGTTTTGTCTATTGCTACCATCGATTTCCATCCACCTGTTAACTAATATCTGATAACTTTTAATGCCAATGCACTAATATTGCAGCATGAATATTCTTATTCTGGGAAGTGGCGGACGCGAACATGTTTTCGCTACCAAAATCAGTGAAAGTCCACTTTGCCAACAACTGTTTATAGCTCCGGGTAATGCCGGTACCGCTGCCTGCGGTACTAACCTCAATGTGTCTCCGCTCGATTTTCCGGCTATCGAAGCCGTTTGTGTCGAACACCAAATCGATATGATTATTCCCGGTAACGAAGATCCGCTCGTGGCTGGTATCGTCGATTTCGTAAAATCTAATCCCAAACTGCAACATATTTTAATACTCGGTCCATCGAAAGCGGGTGCTATGCTCGAAGGCAGTAAAGATTTTTCTAAAATCTTTATGCAGAAACATGGGGTGCCTACCGCTGCTTACCTGAGCGTTACGGCTGAGTCGTATCAGGATGGTTGTAATTTTCTGGATACCCTGAAAGCACCTTATGTCTTAAAAGCGGATGGTTTGGCCGCCGGTAAAGGTGTGCTCATAGAAAACGATTTGCAACAAGCTAAACAATCGCTGCACGATATGTTGCACGGTAAATTTGGTGCCGCAGGAAATACTGTGGTGATTGAAGAGTTCCTTCATGGTATTGAAATGAGCTGCTTTGTTTTAACCGATGGCAACTCATACATGTTGCTGCCTGAAGCTAAAGATTACAAACGAATAGGCGAGGGCGATACAGGTTTAAATACCGGAGGTATGGGTGCAGTTTCTCCAGTGCCTTTTGCCGATGAAGCATTTCTTAATAAGGTTAAAACAACAATTGTTGAACCTACCATTGCGGGATTAAAAGCCGATGGTATTCCGTATACAGGTTTCATATTTATCGGTCTGATGAATTGCGATGGTACACCTAAAGTCATCGAGTACAATTGCCGTATGGGCGATCCGGAGACTGAAGTGGTGCTGCACCGTATACAAAACGATCATGTCGAATTGTACAAGGCTGCCAGCTCGGGTTTGTTACACACCCAAACTTTAAAGATCAATCCTCAACATGCCGTGACGGTTTTCTTAGTGTCTGGTGGTTACCCTGAATCTTTCGGGAAAGGCTATGAGATTAGCGGACTCGACCGCATCAACAATGCGAAAGCCTACCATGCCGGTACCAAAGAAGACAATGGTAAAATCGTCACCAATGGCGGTCGCGTAATTGCTGTGTCTGCTCTGGGTGCCAATATGCAGGAAGCCCTTAAAACGGCCATGAACAATGCTGCCGAAATTCAATTTGAAAACAAATATTACCGCAAAGACATCGGTCAAGATTTATTGAAATATTACAATGAATAATTTTAAATCTGCTTACAGAAGAAAGCGCCTTATTAACCGCTTACTCAATTATTTTCTGCGTGGATTGCTGATCAGTATTCCCGTAGCGGCTACCGTAGCCATCATCGTTTGGTTGTTCGAAACCATAGATGGTTTGTTGGGCAAAGACCATGTGCCAGGCTTAGGTATCGTCATTATTCTGTCCATCATTTTATTGATTGGTTGGATAGGCTCCAGTTATATCGTTCAGCCTATCTTAAACTGGTTTGATGAGTGGCTGGAAAAAACACCTGGTATCAAGTTTCTGTATTCTTCAGTAAAAGATATCATGGAAGCCTTTGTGGGCGAAAAGAAAAAGTTCTCCGAACCTGTTATCGTCGAATTAGGTGCCGAAGGGGTTTACAAAGTGGGCTTCATTACCCAAAAGGAACTTAAAAATATCGGACTGGAAGGGTTTTCTGCTGTGTACTTTCCAAAATCGTATGGCTTTGTCGGCGATTTGTACTTTGTGCAAAACACTAAAATCAAACCTTTGAACGCCAATCCAACAGAGGTGTTTAAGATGATTGTTTCAGGGGGTGTAACTGGCGTCGGAGACGCAAACGATTGAACCACTCGTACAAGCCAATGCACATGACAAACATGGTCATGTTATAAAGAAAATCTTCTACCGGGATACTGCCTAATCGCAGTCCCATATTCTCTGCATCGTTATAATACACAATCGGTTTATAAGTCAATATACCATTCACAATCAACATGGGTATGATCGATACCATGAAGGCAAAATAAAACCAACTCATGTAACGTCGTTTGATCACGGTAAGATGGGTGCCCAACATCAAACTTAAAATGATGCAAGTAATGGCGGTATACAATCGGTCGTTATACCAATACAAAAGGGTAACGGCGATACCGAAAAACAATAGAGTAAACCAACGGTACAATTCTTCAAAGGTATCACTGTTCTTGATATAAGCTCTTAAACACTCATAGATAAATACACAGGCATAAGGTACTGTCATGAAGAACATAACTTCTTCTATCGGTAATTCGCCAAGGTAATAACCAGTGAGGTATACGGCATTAAAACCCCAAATATTCATCACCGAGAACCACTGATCCCAAATCAGAAAGAAAACGCCTGTAATAAAAATAGCCGGCAATAATGTCGGCCATTTCTTATAAAACGCTACTTTCTTATCAAAAGAGAGTAGTAAGGGGAAAATTAAAGTGCCAATGTTGATCCAAAGATATAAACTATTCATTCGCGGTTTTGCTCTGTCTGAAGTCCTCGCCATAAACACTCAATTTTTGACGAAGTATTCTTCTTGCTACAAATATACGTGTTTTGACAGTACCAATCGGAATGTTCAATTCTTCTGCTATTTCATGGTACTTAAATCCTTCCATGTTCAACATAAAAGTGACTCTCAAATCAATTGGCAATGATTGAATCGCTATTTGCAGATCTTTTCTAATGAAGGTTAATTCAGCCATGTTCTCGTTCTTGTGCGAAGGTAAATCCAAAAAGAAGGTATTGTCGGTTGTGTCAATAAAGGTGTTGCGCTTGGCTGTCCTTCTGTACTGGTTGATAAAACTGTTTCTTAAAATGGTAAACAACCAGGCTTTGATATTACTGCCTTCTGTAAACTTCTCTCTGTAACGCAATGCTTTTAACATCGTGTCCTGAACAAGGTCCTTGGCATCGTCTTGGTTTCTGCTCAATTGCATGGCCAACGCTTTTAATGCTTTACTCTCATCTCTGAGTAAAATTTCAAAATCAATAGAGGCTACGTTTGCTTGGTTCGTTTTCATGATGCAAAGATGTCGCCTTCTTTCACCCTTTTTCGTTTAAAGTGTTTAAGAGTGTTCTGAAATTTCTTAAACGAAACGGCAGTTCCTTATTTACCAGTGGTTTGATGCTGTATTTGAGTGCTTTCATGACTCAATTAAGTTTGTTAAAGCATTGAAAATCAAATATATTTACTTTCTATAGATGACATCAATTGTTATATTTATTTAAACAATATTTTTGAGATGTTTTGCTTAACAATTCGCTAATATATATAGTTAAATAACTAAAAATAAACATTATAACACTATGAAACCATCAAAATAAATTGTTTAATATTTCTTAAACTAAAATAGGAAAATGTAAGTGCTTGATTATTAGTGGTCACTTCGATTAAATCCTGTAATTTAATCATCAATTTACCAAATAATTTGGTTAAGTTTGCTTTCCTAAAAACTATTTTAGGTCTTATCAGTTATATTATCACTTAATGATTGTCTCAGTTTTCAGAAAAGCCCATTTTAATGCTGCCCACCGTTTGCACAATCCTGCTCTTAGCGATCAGGAAAATAAAACGTTGTTTGGTCTATGCAACAATCCCAGTTTCCATGGTCACAACTACATGCTCGAAGTGAAAGTAACGGGCGAAATTGATCCGGTAACTGGCTATGTTATTGACACCAAAATTCTGAAAGATATTATTCAAAAGGAAGTGCACGACCGTTTTGATCACCGTAACCTGAACCTGGATACGGTCGAGTTCAAATCGCTTAACCCTACCGCCGAAAATATCGCTGTCGTGATCTGGAATCTGCTGCGCCCGCATCTCAAACCGGAACTCGACCTGGCACTGCGCCTTTACGAAACAGAAAATAACTTTGTAGAATTCAATGGAAAATAATCACCACGAAGACGATCACGATCACGACTTCGACTTCAACCATACCAATACGCCGCTGCGTGAGGATGCTTTCTCGATTTCAGACGATGAGAAAATTGCCAAAATTGAAACCCACTTTCAGGCCATCATGGAAACTTTGGGGCTCGACCTCAATGACGATAGTCTGAAAGGTACGCCACACCGTGTGGCGAAAATGTATGTTAAAGAAATGTTCTGGGGACTCAACCCGGATAACAAACCTGTTGTCTCCCATTTCAAAAACAAATTTCGCTACAACGAAATGCTCCTCGAAAAGGATATACATTTCTATACCAACTGCGAACACCACTTTGTGCCTTTCTTCGGTACCGCTCATGTGGCCTACATTCCTAATGGAAAAGTGATTGGTCTTTCAAAACTTAACCGTATCGTCGAATACTTCGCCAAACGCCCTCAGGTACAAGAACGTATGACCATGCAAATCGCTAACGAACTGAAACATATTCTGGGGACAGATAATGTGGCCGTTATCATCAATGCCAAACACCTCTGCGTGGCAAGTCGCGGTATTAAAGACAACAGCTCCCATACCACCACCGCCGAATACTGTGGTCAGTTTGATAACGAAGCGGTTCGTACAGAACTGCACCGTCTCCTTGCGCTGAAATAATTCTCAACGCTTCCCCTTTTTTTACATATTTTCGCATCTCCTAGTTTATTATGAGATATATTTTATCAATACTATCGCTATTGCCTGTATTGCTGCAGGCGCAAGTCTTTAACTACAAAGACTACTGGAAAAACCGAAAACCGAATGCTGCCTACTGGCAACAAGATGTGCACTATACCATCGAAGCCTCTATTGATGATGCTAAAGATGAAATCAATGGTCAGGAAACTCTGGAATATTTTAATAACAGTCCGGATGAATTAACTACTGTGTACTTCCACTTGTACCAAAATGCTTTCCAACCCAACTCATACGCCCATGCGCTCAATGAGGTGAACAAAGAGGAAACTAAATTCGGAAGATACGAAGCTCAAAAAATGGGGACGCTCATAGAGTCATTTAATGTGGATGATGTGGCTACTACTTTTACCATCGATAACACCGTCTTAATGGCTAAATTGCCTAAACCTTTGGCGCCTGGTGCTTCTGTGAAGTTTACCATCAAATTCAAAACCTACTGGGATAACGGCAGCATGCGCCGCAGATTCAAAGTGTTTAGTCCGGATGGCGCCAACAAACACTACGACGGTGTACATTGGTACCCGCGTATCTGTGTGTACGACCGTAAGTTTGGTTGGGAAACCGATCAACATTTGGGTAAAGAGTTCTATGGCGATTACGGTGTGTATGATGTCAGACTCACTTTTCCTTCTAATTATGTGGTAGAGGCTACAGGTTCGCTGCTCAACGAAGCTCAGGTGATGCCTGCTGATCTGCGCGCTAAATTAGACATTGCTAATTACTCACGACCAGCAGATAGTTCTGAAATGGCGAAAGCTGTTGCCGGTCGCGTGCCTACCGGATATACCTACAAAATAGAACGCAATGGTACCAAAACCTGGGTCTACCACGCCGAAAATGTGCACGATTTTGCTTTCACTGCCGATCCAACCTACCGTATGGCCGAAACCAAATGGAATGGTATCAGCTGTATCGCTCTGGCGCAAGAACAAAACGCAGCTCAATGGTACCCAACTTCTGCTTTCGTTGCTAAAGTAGTCGAGATTTACTCTACCGATATAGGCATGTATGGCTACCCTAAAATCGTAGCAGCCGATGCAAGAGACGGAATGGAATACCCAATGATTACGCTCAATGGTGGCAACTGGCCTGGACACCAATATGTCATCGCTCACGAAGTTGGCCACAATTGGTTCTTTGGTATGATCGGTAATAACGAAACTTACCGCGCCATGTTGGATGAGGGCTTTACACAATTCCTTACTTCATGGAGTATTAAGAAGTTTAACAATATTCCAATGCATGCTAATAGCTATGATGAGCAAGCAGTATACAATGGCTACCTCAACGATGCCATCAACAAAAATGACATGCCTTTGAATACCCATAGCGACGATTTTAGCTCGGCTACTGGTCACGGTGGTGGCTACAGACACGTGTATTACAAAACCGCTACCATGCTTTATAACCTTCAGTATGTTCTGGGTGATGAGCTTTTCCTTAAAGCGATGCAACACTACTTCAATAAATGGAAGTTTGCGCACCCTTACCCGGAAGATTTTAGACAGGCTATCATTGAATATACCAAAGTAGATCTCAACTGGTTCTTCGATCAGTGGATGGAAACCACCAAGTCTATCGACTATAAAATTATGGGTGCTCATCGCATCATGACTTCCGTTAAGGATGGCAAATACCGTTACCAAGTGCACTTGAAACGCAAAGGTGAGATGCAAATGCCTATCGACTTAACGGTGTCAGACAGAAGTGGAAAATCTTACCAGTACCTCATCCCAAATACTTACTTCGCTAAACAAGAAGGAAGAACAGTGCTCAATACCTGGAAAGGGTGGGGCCTGCTCAATCAAAACTATGTGGATACCATTGTGCTCGACCATAAAATTGATGTCATAGAAATAGATACCACCAACCGTTTGGCTGATATCTACCGCATCGATAACAGAATGAAACGTTCAGAATACAAATTGCCGCTCAGAACCAAACTCAATAAAGGTGTGGCCATGGGCAGTAGCTTCAATTACCGCAACATGTCATGGCGCCCTGATGTGTGGTACAATGCCGTTGATGGATTGAAGTTTGGTGTTAATACCCACTTCGAATATGCACGCGTAAAACATGTGCTCGATGTAACGGTTTGGTATAACTCTGGGTTGGGTGCCGAATCGTCACGATTAGACAATGTTCGCGATCCGTTTTCATACCGATTAACCTACAAAAACCTGGTAGGTAGAGATGCCTATATTTTCTGGGACACCCGTATCCTGGATGGTATCTTCTACGATAACCTCGGATTTGAAAAGGCTTTTGGTAAAAATAAATTCACCTTCCGCTACAAATCCATCTCTATGTTGGATAGTAAAATCGGATACTGGCCGTATGCCAATAACATCAGTCGCGAAGGCAAAACCAATTCCAGCATCAACATCGATTACCAGCGCCAATACCGTTACAAAAAAGGGTATGGGGTAATCAATTCATCGTTAAGAGGCAATGGATTGAATAAGGATTATGCCTATGCGTCTTTCAAAGCCGAGGTGATTAATCATAATACCATTGGTAAATTCGATATTCATACCCGTTGGTTCATGCAACACATCGAAGGTACTGCAATCCCAGAAGAGTTTATGCTTAACCTGGCAGGTGCCAATATGGAAGATATGCTGGAAAGCAAATTCACCAGATCCCGTGGCTTTATTCCACAACAATGGCTGGGTTATGGGGCTTCTGTTAACCACTTCCAAATGGGTGGCGGCTTAAACCTGAGAGGTTATGCCGGATACCTGGCGCCTGTTCTGTCTAATAATGTTCAATATAATATGTATCAAGGTACAGGTGGAACCAGCGCTAGTATCGAAATAGACTTCGATAGATTGGTGAAGTTCAGACCTAAACTTACCAGAAACTTCCTAAAACTGGATCTATATGCCTTTGGGGATGCCGGCATTCTTTACAATGCTAACCTGTCAACCGAAAACGTCGTATCCCCAATCAGAATGGATGCCGGTTTGGGTTCTGCTTTGTCTGTATACAGATGGGGTAAACGCAATTTAATTCAACCTTTAACTTTACGTTTTGATATGCCTTTCTTGCTCAATACCCAACCATATGCCGACAAAGGCTATTTCCAAAACAGATGGGTATTTGGTATCGGAAGAAGTTTTTAATTATGAAAAGTAAAATTCAGAAACTTAGTATTCTCTTCATCTTCGTTACGCTGTTCGTGGGTTCAGCTTTGTTTATGTACTTTAAATTTATTCACGGTCAACCAAAAATGCGCTTCGATGCTCCGCGTACAGAAATTGATCCCGTTAAATTTGACAGTGCTCTGCAAGCCAAATACAAGAAGAAGTAATCTTATTTAATACCCCGTGCATCCAAAGCCTTGCGGTACAAGGCGGCATATTTTAAATGGGTATTGTAGTTGTCGGCAAAATTATGGAAGCCTGAAAAGTCTTCTTTGGCACACATGTACAGAAATTTGTGCTCTTCATAATTTAAGACCGCATCGATGGATGCTTTACCAGGTATACAAATGGGTCCTGGTGGCAAACCTTTGTTTCTATAAGTATTGTAAGGCGATTCCACAGTTAAGTGTTCGTTGAGTATGCGCTTTAAGCCAGGATTCTTTAAGGCAAACTTAATGCTTGGGTCGGCTTGCAATGGCATGCCTATTTTGAGACGGTTGATGTACATGCCCGCAATCTTTGGCATTTCCTCAATTTTGTTGGTCTCTTTAGAGACTATACTGGCAAGTGTGCTAACCTCGAGCTGACTCATGCCACAACGCGCTAGTTTGGCCTTGCGCTCGCTGTTCCAGAATTTGTCGTATTCTTTCTTCAATCGCAGCATTAACTCATCCGGCATTTCATGCCAATACACATTGTACTTATCTGGCAATATCATAGCATACACGGTTTGCGTAGTAAAACCCAGTTTAGATAAGAAAGCTTCATCTTCTAAAATGCTGTAAAATCCTATGGTGTCTGCTTCCAACTTACTGCCACATCGCGCCGCAAAATGCTCTAAACTAATGCCTGGAGCTATTACCAAATCAACACTCTTCATGCGGCCTTCTCTAAATAATCTTACCAAATCAATTAATGTCATTTCGGGTTTTACAGTGTATCGGCCCTTTTTCATAAACGGCGCCATGTTCATCTGGTCGGCTAAAAACAAGAAAAACTGCGGATGTTTTAGTCCGGCCTCGCGCTCTAACTGTTGACTCAATGACACTGGATTGCTGGCATCTGTAAGAATGACGTATTGCTCGCGATTCATATTCAAGGCCGCTGACTTAAAAATATACATGCCAGCAGCAAATACAATGACGATAAAAAAAATGAGTATGAGTACAAGCGTCTTGACACGCTTTAAAATAGGAGAGGCCATGTCTGACAAAATTACTTTTATTTTTTGAAATTGACCAACGGATTTTCAATTCGTGTATTGTGCAATGCCCACGACTGCTTATTTTTGCGGCATGGAAGTGATAGAAACCGGTATCAAAGATCTTGTGGTGTTGCGCCCTAAAGTGTTTAAAGATGAAAGAGGTTACTTTTTTGAAAGCTTTAACCAAAAGGCCTTCGAAGCTGTTGGTATCAAAGAACAATTTACTCAAGACAATCAGTCTCTGTCTTCTAAAGGTATCCTGAGAGGTCTGCATTTTCAAACACCTCCACATGCGCAAGGTAAACTGGTTAGAGTCATCAAAGGGGCTGTTCTGGATGTGGCTGTAGATATTCGCAAAAATTCGCCAACATACGGCAAACATTATGCTGTCGAACTTACCGAAGATAACTTCCTGATGATGTTTATTCCCGCTGGCTTCGCGCACGGTTTCGCCACGCTGCAAGACCAAACCATCTTCTCCTATAAGTGTACCGATACCTATCACCCTGAATGCGAAGGCGGACTGATGTGGAACGACCCTGATCTCAATATCCAATGGAACATCGATCAGCCTGTCCTCTCAGAAAAGGATAAAAAGAACCAGGCTTTTGCCAGTTTTGTATCCCCATTTTAAGAGGTTGGCGTCAATCTGTCTTTTTTATTGGTCGGGGAAAAATACCCAATCTTCTCTCTATTGACAATTTATTTGTTATTTGTGGATTATTTTTAAGAAAATTTATTTCTCTTATTATCAAATGGTTAACATTCTGTTGTCCTAATTTTGACCTTAGTTGTCAAAAGTTTGTTGCAACACGATTTGGATTATTAATTCGAATACCTATAATTGCTGAAGCGAATTGTTGAAAACTTTGCTTTGAAACACACCCCAAGTTAATTGGTCAAAAAAGTTAAAAATCAATAATCGAATGAAACAACTATTATCTAACTTGAAATGGATCCCAGAATTCTATTTCATCATGGTGTCTCTACTTTGGTTTTACATCTCTGTTAACCAACATGGCACGAGAATCGACAACTTTATTAATTTTCCGGCTATTATCGTGATCGTGATCTTTCAAATCCAATTGTTTCTGAATGATTCTTCGCTGGGTAAGGTATTATCCGGATTAACGACTTTGGCATCTGTATGCTTATTAGTAAGCTTCACAAGCAAACTCATACACATGGCTTCTTTCGACTACAGTTCGCAAATGTTTACCCTCAAATTTGGTAACCTTCTATTATTAAATTTCTTGATGGCTTTCCTGATGTACAGAAAGTACAAAAACATGCCCGTCTCTCAGGAAATTGCTGAATAAACCGCTTAACTAAGCGCTTTCATCACTTCGGTATTGACCAGCTTAGGATCGGCTTTGCCTTTGCTGGCTTTCATTACCTCGCCTACAAATAAGCCTAATAAGCCTTTCTTGCCGGCTTTGTATTCTTCTACTTTGTCTGGAAATCTGCTCAAAACTTCAGTTACAATTTCTGTAATAAAGTTGATGTCACTGGTTTGTATAACATTCAATGCCTCGGCTACTTCAATAGCGCGCTTCTCTGGTGTCTGCATCAAGGCAGGGAATACCGTCTGGGCTGCCGCAGAGTGACTTAACTTGCCAGATTCAATTAACTGTATTAATTCAGCAATAGTTGCAGGTGGTAGTTTGAAATCTTCAATATCGGTCGCAGTATCGTTTAAATACGATTTCACTGGTCCCAATACCCAATTGGCTACAGCCTTGTAATTACTGCTGTGTTCGCATATAGATAAGTAGAAAAAGGCTGTGGCCTTATCTTCTGTAATGGTTTTGGTATCGTATTCAGATAAGCCCATCTCGTTCTTCAACTGATGGTAAAGCTGCTCTGGTAAGGCTGGTAATGCCGCTTTGATGCTGGCCAAATACTCGTCACTGACAATAAATGGAGGTAAATCTGGCTCCGGAAAATATCTGTAATCATTAGCGGCTTCCTTAGAACGCATCGAGAAAGTGCTACCTTTTAATGCATTAAATCCTCTGGTTTCCGATACAATCGTTTCGCCATTGTTCAACATTTCTGTCTGACGCGCCACTTCACTCTCTATCGCTCGTTTAACGTTCGAAATAGAGTTCATGTTTTTAACCTCTACCTTGGTGCCAAACTTTTCGGTGCCTACCGGACGAATCGATATATTAGCATCGCAACGCAAGGATCCTTCTTCCATATTGCCATCGCAAATGCCCAGATATCGCACCAGTTTTCTAATCTCACTTACATACTCATATGCTTCTTCGCCACTGCGAATTTCTGGCTCGCCTACAATCTCTATCAATGGAACGCCTGCTCTGTTATAATCCACCAATGTATCATTAATATCTTGGTCGTGCATGCTCTTGCCACTGTCTTCTTCCATGTGGATTCTGGTAAGATGGATCTTTTTCTCGCCTTCAGTGGTTTTGATTTTAACATAACCGCCTGTGCAAATAG
>JACCDH011227946.1_pt1 | contig 34848 bp, 33 predicted proteins | sample 7442481 | NCBI WGS metagenome assembly JACCDH01 (sample SAMN15323433, study PRJNA562643) | freshwater metagenome | isolation source: river surface water | place: USA:Blue River Watershed | collected 2017-08-15
AAGAAAATTCACCACAGAACTTAAGCATCATTACCCGCATGTTCCGCTTTCTGCCGATAGCTGCGGGCGACTCACAGACCGGGCAATTGAATTTCATTTGATGGAAGAAGCGTGGGTCGATCAGGTGATGGACTTCATGAACGTTCAAAATATTAATTATTCAAAATCCAATGTGCATATAAATTTCTGGTGTGGCGAAATTTCAAAGTATCTTGGCGTGAGGCATTTTCTCGCTAAATATCGTCCAGGGATGGAGCAAGACGATTGCTGGTTTTTCGGTGATGCACCTAACGATCAGAGTATGTTTCAGTTTTTTCATAATTCTGTTGGCGTAAGTAATATCAAGCACTGTCTTAACAAACTCACGCATAAGCCTCGAATCATTCTTGAGGGTGAGGAAAACGCTGGTCCTTCGGGAGTCTTGAACTACATTCGTAATTTTAAATGAGTTCTTAAAAACCTTCTGAAAGAAATCGAATAATACTTTTTTCCATCTGAGATTCGATTTCATCGAATTTCAATCCCAACTTCAACTCCATCCAGCTTACGAGATCCTTTGGCAAGGGAGCTATAAAATGAGTTATTTTTCCTTTGTATTCAAGCTTCAGTGCGGCTGCATGAAGTGCCTGACGTGGGATTTCCATGAGTTCATGGTCAGCATCAGTCGCAGCATGATCTTTAAATCTCATGAAGACTTCAGGATCACCGTTATATAGTTTGTCACCGAGGAGTGGGTAGCCATGTGTAGCCGCATGAACTCGGATTTGGTGTTGTCTACCCGTTAAGGGGAAAGCAAGAGCAAGAACATAACCATTTTTTTCTAGGAGGCATTCAAAATGGGTCTCAGATTCTTTTCCTTCGCTTGAATTTTTAGGAAAAGCAAACATCATAGCTTCGGGAATAGCCTTTTCCTTGCGGCCAAGTCTTTCTTTAGCAGTAAAAGGGAATGGGGTTGCACCTAGCTTTTTGTGTGCGATCAGAAAATAGCACTTACGAACCTGATCTTCTTCAAAAAGAGATGCTACCTGCTGCGCCGTAGAAGGATTTTTTGCTAGAAGTAATATCCCTGAAGTTTCGCGATCAAGTCGATGAATTGAGTGTATCGTTTTCTTATAAATGGTTTCAAAATAAACAGTGGCGCAATAGAATAGATTTTTACCTGCAGGGTGAGTGATCATATAAGGAGGCTTGTTTATGGCAAGAAGGCCCTGATCTTCAAAAATGATTGTCGGTTTTTGGCTTTTGGGGACAATTTCACCATACCAGTATTCCTCTTCAATTATTCCATCATTGTGAGTGGTAATGGTTATTCTTTCACCAGCATGAACTTTGACGCTAGCCTTATGCGGTAGTTTACGACCAGAAATCTCAACTTCTCCTTTCTCAATCTTCTTCTTAAGAAATTCCCGAGATAGCGTGGGCATGCACTTCATAACAAACTGATCGAGTCTCCAACCATCCTGTTCGTCCAGGACTTTATGAGAAACGATATATTTTTCAGTGGTGAATGTCTTTTCTATGTCGTTCATTGCTATGATGTAATCATAGCATTTGAGGTGACATTATGTCAGAGAGTTTTGTAACGGGGTTCGAGTTAAGTAAAAGACCGAATAAGCATAAGTTATTTTGCCGTCTTCCCTTCACTGAAGTTTCAATTCTCCCGAATGGCGATGTGACTCCTACGTGCTGCCCTGACTGGATTGAGTTTCCTTTTGGAAATATTCTTAAGCAGAGTTGGCAGGAAATCTGGAATGGTTCAGCTGCTCAGGCGCTCAGAAAAAGTTCTCTGGATGGATCTTTACGTCACTGCAGTTCCGGATGGTGCCCGTCTCTTCAAGCTGCTGATCAGGGGATGCCGAATAGCCACGTCTATCGACATGACGAACTACCAGAGAGATTAGGAGAAAAAGTTCTTCTCGATGCCTTCGAAAAAAAATCAACAGAGGTTGCAGTTTTACCAAAGGTCGTAAACCTTATTTATGATCGGAGCTGTAATCTCCGCTGTCCTTCGTGTCGTGAAGATATTTTGAAGCTCTCGCCCGAGGAGCAAGGAATCCTTCAAAGGATCCATGGCATCGCAACTTCAGAAATAGTGAGGTCAGCTGAAATTCTAACGATGGGAGGAACGGGGGATCCAATCGCGAGTCCTACCCTTCGAGACTTTCTGATCAATCTCAGAAAAGAGGATTTTCCAAATCTGAAAGTGATCGGTCTGCAGACGAATGCTCAACTTCTTACAGTAAAACTCTGGGAACAGATGAAAGGCGTTCAACAAGTAGAATGTGTTGCTATTGAAGTCAGTATAGATGCTGCCACTTCTTCTACCTATAATTTGGTAAGGCCTCCGGGGAAATGGGATGTTCTCATGGAAAATCTCCACTTTATTAAAGGCCTTCCAAATTTATCTATTCTTATTATAAGTTTTGTTGTGCAAGAGAATAATTATCACGAGATGGAAGACTTCATTCAATTAGGAAGATTTCTAAGTCGATTTGGTAAAAAAATTTCCGTCAAAGTAATGTTTTACCAGATCAGAAGCTGGGGACAATTTACAGAAGAAGCGTTGAGGCAAAAACAAATTCAAAATCCTCAGCATCCTCTTCATTCAAAATTTTTGCCTGCACTTGCTAATGTCGAAAAACTTAGAAGGGCCCATATCAATGAGTATCCTTCTTTCCAGATAGAGCATAACTTTCCGATTGATCTCATTGCTTCCTATCTTTGAGAGTCATAACGCATCTTAAGAAGATATTGAAGTGAGGAAATAGCACCATTTTCAGAATAGTGATATTTGTTCTGAAGAGTCTTGATAACCCTGACAATCTGTTCACGGACTTCTGCTGATATATTGTAACCTAGGTTATCTTTCTTTTCCGCCAGGTAAAGAACAAGGTTCGTGCCTATTTTATCAATGATTTTCTTCTGCTCTTTACGGAAAGACTCTTGCAGAAGATGGACTATATCTTCAAATACTTCGCTGTATACGATTGGTTTCCCTCTATTGTCTAGAGCATATGCTCCCAGGCGGGCGATGAGGCTTGAACGGAATTTCTCCGGAATCTCATTCATATGAACATTGCTTTCAAATTCATTGATAAAATAAGAATCAGGCTGTTCGAATTTCCCTGTCACATTGTTTTTAACTTTCTCGCCCTTAATGACTGCATTAATTGAAAGAATATACCTTGAAATGTACTCTTCATATGACCGTTCATCCACCAACCCGAGAGATTCCCGGACTTCTGTGTCTAGAACATCAAGTGACCAGGTCTCAATCAGATCAACGAATTTTTTCGGATTATGATACTCATTCTGATGAGAAATATTGAGGAAATCATATTCCGATTTCTTTTCCTGAAGTTCTTTAAGATTCTCAAGAACCTCGATGAACGTGACATTTTTATGAGAGTAGGCGAGATCATAAATGATCTGCTTCACTTCTCGAGGTGATATGCCGAATTTCCCCTCATACATGGAGTCATTCTCATACTCATTTGAAACTTCATCTACGCCCATTTTAAGTACCTGCCGTGATTCAGAGTCAAAGGTATCCGGCGTTTCCTTATCTGAGTAGAGAAAGCATTTCTCCAAAGGTGAAAGGGCCTCTGCTATTTTACCAAGCTTCTCGTCTTTATAATTTTTAGCTACCGGTGCTCTCATTCTCGTCATTACGGACCATAGGCATAAGGCGGATAGTGAGTGCGGTTCAAATGAAGCTTCTTCCTTCAGCTTATTAATTTGCTCATGGTAAATCTTCTCTTCTTCCTTGTAGTTCATCAGATAAGGCACACGAAGAAAGTTAAAACGACCCTTGAAAGAATTGAAGTCCGGATGCTGCTTAAAGGCAGCGAAGTGGATCTCATTTGACGATCCGATAAAAAAGATATCGAGCTCAGTGAGGATTCCCTGGAGATTGATCGTTTTCGACTCCATCGTCATGAGCAAATACTTAAACGTATCGAGAGGACGTTTCAAGAGGTCTGAAAATTCCAGAATCCCGCGATTCGCTAGCACAACTTCACCTGAGAGTGAGAATAGGTTAAGTGACTGAAGACTCGGAGGAAGACTTGCAAGACGGCGATCCATTGTGATCTGCTGTAGCTGAGCATCTACATGAAGCTGAGGCTCGATAGTCGTTGCCCCGATGGAATATCTTCTGTTGATATTGAGTCTTTCTACCCTGATATGCTTGTAGACGTCGGTGTAGTTACCTTTGTAATTCTTCAAAAGAGCATCAAAGATGAGACGATTCCTTTGAGAGAGATCCCCGTTGTAGAGATATGACTTTCTGATCGTTTCCAAACGGGATTGATCTTTTTTGAAAGCATCTTCAATCAGTTTTTGTCTGGTCTTGATAGGAATGAGAAGGAGAGGATGATCTTTTAATTCAGAGGTAATGATTGCGCTTATGTCTTTATCTTCAAGGAAAGCGTAAGAATTTAAATTTTTATCTGAAGATGCTCCACTCAATCCAAGAGAGCCTTTCACGAATTGATCGATAGGAAAGATCCAGCTGAATGAGAATAGTGCGCCTTCATCGGTACACGAATAATCTTCTGCGGACAGCATCATCTTTTTAATAAGGCTGGACTTGGATGAGCCGTTTGGTCCAACAAGAAGAATGAACTTGTTGTTGAAACCTTCTTCCATAAAGTTCTGGAGAAATTGATATATTCTTCTTTGAGTTTTTATCTGACCATGCACAGGAGGAGCATCTGCATGCTCTCGAGTGAATAGGGAAAAACTTCCATTAGCATTTTGTCCGAAGTAATCGAACATATCCCGGAGATAAATGTTCGTTGGTCTCACTTCTTTCGCGGAATTCTTCTCGAAAAGGTGCATGTAATCGTCGAATGCGAGTACATTGTTATATCGTCCTTCTTCTTTGTTTACTTCCTCAATCCATTTCATGTTAACCTTGATCCTGTGAATAGGGCTTCTCGTACTTCCATTATACCAAAGATCATCATTTTCTTGGGGACCCTCAGTGTTGTAGGGATTATTTTGCTCTTCTTCCGAAGAGATGATGTCATTCCTCCAAAGCGACTTAAGCCTGACACTGACGATAAGCTTTTCTCTGAAATCATTCGTGCGGCAGAACCACATATCCTGAAGCTCTGGACTGAGGGTCATACCTTTCTTAAAGGGTCTACTCAGTGCAAAGAAGAACTGATCGTTGCAAAAAATGTGGGGTCCTCCTATTACGATTGCCAGCCACATTTTTGGCAATGCTATTGGCAAGGCGGAGTCACTGGCTCAGAATCGGGAATAAAGGTGGAGCTCTTCGGTCAAGAGTACACGGTAAAGGCCAATCCAGCTTTCTCAGTAATACCTGCTTTTTCCCCATATCAAAGATATTATGAATTCCAAAAAACCGGGGGCACAGGTTTCCCGCACTCTTACGGAATTCAGATAGAACTTTCCATTCAGGAAATTCCCAATTTTTCACAGAGAATTTTTCTAGCGGATAGCTGCCGTGACACTTATCTCCCTGAGAGAATTTATGGGTATGGTAAGCGTCCTCAGGAAGGTGAAGGTTTTCTGTGGGATAATTTTGGGAGAAGGATCTTTGTTGATCGATTTTATGTTTCGCAACAGATGGCAAATGAATGGAGAGTTCTTACCAAGAACGAGAATAAGATTGTTTCTGAGCGTGAACTTTGGCCACAACCTGCTCTCTTGACTGTAGATGAACAAAAAAGTTATTGCGCATTTTTTGGAAAAAGATTGCTCACTGCTGAAATTTTTGATGCCGCATCGATGAGTCCAACAGATTACAAAAATCCGAAGCCACTTAAAGTCACGAGAACCCAGACACCATGGCAGAGAGACCTTTCTAAATCATTCTTGGGAGTGGCAAGGATCAATCCCGACTATCAGCTTACGCCACTCGATTGCCAGTTAGCCCAAGTAAAGGGCTGCAAAGAAAAATTCTACACTTCTGATTCTGCCAGCTGGATGGGAATGAATTATTCGCTAGGTTTCCATCCAGAGTCGCTCACTAATACAATAGAATCTTTGCATAATTTAAAGCTTTCCTCCCGTGATGAAACACCAGCTTCAAAATGGCATGAATTGGGATTACGCTCATCATGGGATGGTAAGACACATTCTCCACCTGTCGCTTTCCGTTGTTACGAAGAGGTCGAGCCATGATCTTTCTCGCCTTTCTTTTTTCACTAATAACACTGGCATCTCCCCCCGGGAATTGGGAATTCGCCAATTCAATTGTTGAGAGACACGAATTTTACGAGAACGGTGAAGAAATTAAGAAGCCAGCGAATTCGTGGCAAACATTGTTTGCCTTAATTTATCTCGATTCAAACTTCCAGCAGACAAAAGAGTGCATTTTTTTTCGTGTGCCCGGTGAAGAGCCAGGGAAGTTAAAATCAAAAAAAGTGAGGGGGGATAAAGAATGTGTTCTTGAAGCACTTTCTGACGGAGAACGAGAGTGGTCTCATATTCAATCTCTAAGTTTTACTATCAACGCAAAAAATCTTGCTCTTAAATTTCGGATGAATGATCGTTTGCAGGAATGGTTTGTCCCTCTAAAAACATCATGGTCACGTCCAGATGCTAGATTGCTTTTGTCTTCTGCCGACTTTAAGGGCGAACGGATGATTTACTTACTGAAAGCCGATACACCTCAGAGAAAAATAATATCTCTACGTGAAGGGGAGATTTGCCATGACATCACTCCTGACTGCCTGGAGAAATCTGCCTCACGCTGCCGTCTGTGCAAGGAAGGATGGATGGAAATTCCCAATGGCTGCATGACTGGACCGAAGGTTTGTGGCAAAGGTGAGTGTGGCGGTAAAGGAATGCCGGCGTGTCGACGAGGAATTGTTTGGCAGAGAAAAGATGCACAGTATGATTGTCGGACAGATTCCAGTTTCGCCTGGTGCTCCGATAGTTTCCAGGTTGTTTGTGATGGAGACAAAGCATATTGCAATTAGTTTTCGTAAAAATTTAGTGTTCTTCTGAATGCGCATGCAAGAATATTCATCGAGCAGGTCCCGCTGAGGCCATACTTACTTCATCTACTGGGGTTGCCGTATTCCAACTGAGTTGGGGGATGACTTGAAGTTCGTTTGATGTGATGTAGCTTTGAAGACGTGTATGTTTCTGGAGTGATTCAACATCAGTTAACACTTTGTAGGTTTTAGAATTTGACAAAATGTAACCATGGATCAAAAAAGTCAGCTCATTACTCTTAAGCCGAAAAGGATCAGGGCTCCAGTGTTTTCGATTTTCCAGATTGTAGCTTCTCTCCAACCACGTGCTGAGTTGAGTCCCTGTGAGATTAAGCATGACGAGATGGCTTCCTCCCGTTGATTCCTTGTAAACAATATCTGCGCTTAGTTTTTTTCTGATCTCATCGACTCCCGGGGATAACCCAACCGAAACATCATCGAAAAATTTTTTGAATTTCTTCCGGATTTCCTCGTTCCTTTCAACTGGAACACCCAGGAACTTCGGCGGAATACGTTCCAGATGGTTTACAGATGGATCCTCAGTGTAACAGTCATTTGTTTCCTTGAAGAATTCGCGACAGATCATGACAGGCTGATGAACGATGACCTCTTCAGGAATCGTCTTTCCAGTCTTTTCGTCCAGAGCAACCTCTACATATGTGAAGCTTTTTCCTGAATCAAAACCAGAAACGACTGCGATACCATTTATGATGTTTGCAGTTTTTTTGTGATTTCTACCCGCGACTACAACGTCGACTAATTTTGCTGGCAGTCTCTTTAGGTAGGTTCCAAGTTGTCCATTGAGATCGCAAATGCTTTCATTGGACGGTTCAAAATTAACTTTAGAGAGTGGAAGTTTAGAGGCTTCAGCAATCTCAGTTCCGCAATTGAGACCCTGATGAGTCAGTACAACAATGACTTGTGCTCCAAGGGATCTTAATCTTCTTGCCTGATGGAGAGTCGATTGGAGCATATTCTCAACATAGAGACCTACCCGGTTGTTGAGAGGAGTGAGAGTCGTCAGATCATCTGGAAGTAATCCAAGAATTCCTATCTTCACTCCGTTCACTTCGTGAAGCTGATATGCGGAAGTTCCTTTCCATTCAATTCCACGGGCAGTTTTTAATTCATAGAGGTTACTGGTAAGGACAGGGACTTTAGAATCCTGTGCAAATTTCTTAACGGGATTTTCCCCGTCTGAGCAGCGCATGCTAAGGTCTGAAAGCCCGGGAACGGCAGCTGCATAATCGAGAAGAGAATAAAAGCTACGGATCTCTGGGTAATCATCCGCTTCCTGTGGAAGGAAATCTCCCGAATCAACAAGTACAACGGATTTGTACTTTGTCCGGAGAATTGTGAGATATGAGGCCAGGAAATCTACTCCTCCAACTTCTATGTGAAGAGGATCTTTGTTGTGATTATCTCGGATCTTGATGGCTTGAGTTCCGAGGGCTCCGCCAATATCGTTTGTCGCGGCGATAATAATTCTTCTCCGGCCCTCACTTTTTGCGACGATTTCTTTGTTGGGCTCACTGTATAACTCTTCGTGACCGTTCTGTGTTTGATTGGCGAGTTCATTCTTTTTAACAGAGCAGGCACTCACAATGAGGAGTGAGAAAATGACGGTTAGTTTCATTAAATCATTATAAGGATTTTCCCAGGAGAATGAAGAAAAAGTACTCACCGGACTTAGTAGGATTGAATCTTAAGGAGTTTCCCGTAAGCGTTTTTGAGGGCGTCTGCAATTTGTTCATACTCTCTTTGTCCGTGCGAATAGCTCAGGCTTATGCGTATCACTCCGCGGCCGATATCATCTGTTACACCCATGGCCTTGAGAACAGCGGAAGTTTCAGGTTGGTTATCAGCACACGCAGCGGAAGTTGTGACGAAGATATCGTGAGACTCGAGTTCAATCTGAACTGCTTGACCATGAATTCCCGGGTACCCGATAAGAGTTGTGCCGGGTAATCTTTCTGCATTTTCCCCAACGATTACAGTTCCTGGAAATGTTTTTTTCATTTCTTTCTCAAACCACAAGCGAGCATTATTTAACTCCTTTAGGCTTTTGTGTTTCTGGTGAAAATCAGAAAGTGCGACAGCAAGTGTTTCAACACCTATGTAATGCTGAGTTCCCCCGCGCAATCCTTTTTCCTGGGTACTCCCGAAAACTATTGGGTTAAGCATAGTCGGATCTTTAGCAATAATAAAACCTGAACCCGAAAGAGCACCTATCTTATGTCCTGAGCAGACAGCATAATCAGCACCGGAATTTTCAAAATGAAATTCAGCCTTCCCGATAAATTGCGTGGTATCCGGAAAAAAGGGAACTTTAAATTCCTGACAAATCTTTGAGATCGCTTCCATCGGTTCAATGACACCGGTTTCGTTTTGCGAAGCCATGATGGTAACCAGTGCCACTTTCCCTTTGTTTTGTTCAAGAAGAGTTTTGAGATGTGCTATCTGAACAAAACCATCTCTATCAATTTCCACATTTAGAATTTGGATACCCCTTCTCTCCTGATACCAGGCAAGGGCCTTCATCATAGCGGCATGTTCGAGTGGAGAAGTGATGACAATTTTTTTATCTGTATATTCCAGGATTGAATGGAGAATTGTGGAAATACCTTCTGATGCCCCGGAATTATAAATGATCTGGTCAGGATATGCGCCTACCGCTTGAGCTATTACTTCCCGGCATTTTTCCATTCCTTTGAATAATTTCTGTCCCATGGAATGAATGGCGTTTGGATTTGCGAAAAGCTCAGAGTCGAGTCGCTTCTTCAAATATTCTTTTACTTCGGGGAGAAGAGGAGCGGAGCCATTGTAATCTGCGTAAAGCATAAGACCCTCAGGAAATTGAAAGCATCTGATCCAGAGCTTTCAGCGCATAATGTTTTGTTTTTTTATCAACCGAGATGACATTGATTGGTTCCCCACGTTCGATGGCGCGGAAACTTTCAAGAAGCCAACGGGGACGCACACGATACATCGTTGTGCAAAGACACTGGTATGGCGAAAGCGATTTGATATCGAGTTGCGGATACTGAGTGGCCAGTCGGTTCACGAGATTGATCTCAGTTCCTACTGCAAATTTAGTTCCTGGTTTAGCCGCTTTAATTTGATTAATAATATAGGAAGTCGAACCTGCCAGATCTGAAGCCTGAACCACATCAAACGAACATTCAGGATGAACGATCACGATACGATCGGGATCAGTCTTTCTCCAATGAGTGATCTGTTCCTTATTAAATCCCTGGTGAACGGAACAGAATCCATACCAGAGAATCACTTTTGCTTTTTGAATTTGTTCGGGTGTAAGACCGCCGTGTTGCCGGCGAGGGTCGTAGACAATCATGTCTTCGAGTTTAATTCCGAGTTTGTGACAAGTGTTTCTTCCGAGGTGCTGATCGGGAAAGAACAATAGTTTTTCACCTTGAGTAAGTCCCCAACGAATCACTGTCTCAGCATTAGAAGAAGTGCAGATGGAACCATCGTTCTCTCCGACAAAACTTTTCAGAGCTGCAGTACAATTTATATAAGTAATCGGGACAATCTTTTCTGACGTACATGACGTCAGAAATTTCCAAGCGACATCAATCTCTCGGCGATTGGCCATATCGGCCATAGAACATCCGGCGCGAAGATCAGGCAGAATTACTTTTACTTCTGGGCGTGTAAGCATGTCTGCGGTTTCTGCCATGAAATGAACTCCGCAGAACATGACAAAGTCTGCTTCCTTCACTTCAGAAGCTTTTCTCGCCAGTTCAAGCGAGTCACCAGTGATGTCAGCAAATGCGATAACGTCATCCTGTTGATAATGATGGCCGAGAACAACTACTCTGCTGCCCAATTTTTTCTTAATGGCATGAAGTTCGATCAGAACTTTTTCATCGCTGAGTTCTGCTTCCGGAATTTCCGGCAAATGATCTTTTGGTTTTAAGTCTTCGTAAATATCAATCATTCTTGTCACACTTCACGAGGAGTTTTATTTCCTCAGCAGTTGTTCCGTTATAACCAGGAATTTCTTTAATCGTTGTTTCTACTGGCTTAAATTGTCCTGCACATTTCTCAGCGGCTTTTTCGTAACACTTTCCCATTTGAGAACAAGTAATGAGCAAATGGGGAGTTCCATCCGGACCTTTTACTGTCTTCGAAGAAGCGCAAGCAATCAGTAAGAATAGAGTTAGGACTTTCACTTATTGCTAACCTTCCCATCGCATTTAACGAGAAGATGCGTAGTTGAAAATGTTTTTCCATCAGATCCATTTGTCTCATCAGACGTGTTGACAATTTTATATGTGCTACATATTTCAGCTGCTTTGTTGTAGCAGTTTTCAATCTCGCTACATGAAACCAACTGATGCTCAGATCCATCCGGGCCTTTAATCATTTTATTTTTTGTATGCGCACAAGAGACGATAAACATAAGCAGGAATAGCTTTGTCATAAAACCCCTTTAAAAAGATGAGCGAAAGATAGCTCCAACCGCAAAAACTGGCCAGTTTTGCGTAACGCGTCTGGCCAACTAACACTTATTTGGCCACGCAGCAAAAATACTTTTGATTTTAGCGACATGGCCCTTTGACGTTCCGTTTCTGATAACCCTACACTTTTATTAATAGGACCAATTAAAGGACCACTCTTTTTAGGAGAAAGTCATGAAGATTATCACCATTGGTAATAACAAAGGTGGCGTGGGTAAGACCATGCAATGCTATCAACTAGTATGCCACCTCGCGAACCAGGGCAATCGTGTACTCGCAATCGATCTCGATTCTCAGGCGAATCTGTCTTCAACTTTAGGTGTGAACATTCAGCGCACACTTATTCCGGAATGGCTGATCGGCGATGTAAAAGTCGACGAAGTTATTTCTGAAGTCTCAGGTCCCTATGAGTTTTATGAGAATATCAAACTCATCGCTTCTTCCCGCCATATGGCAAATCTCGCGAAGCTTTTGATTCTCTCTGAATCAGAAGTAAGAAAGACAGCAGGTCGTAAAGAGCGCCTGATGAAGATGCGCCTCAAAGAAATCGAAAAAGATTTCGATTACGTTGTCATCGACACTCCTCCGATGCTCGGAGATGAACTCATCATGTCGCTTGTTGCTTCTGATTTGATTCTCATCCCGACTCAGGCACAGGATTATTCAATCGATGGTCTTGAAGAGTTGATGGATACTTTCGAAATCATCAAGGAAACTGAAAATCCGAAGCTGGAATTCAATATTATCCCAAGCATGGTTAATCCACGCCGGAAGATTGAACGTCAGCGTCTCGAAGAACTTTCTCAGTCATTCAATGTTACACCGATGATCCGCAATCTGGTTGATATGCAGGAATCTGTAGCGTTGAAAAAACCAGTCTTTATGTTTTCCAACAATTCGAAAGGAAAGTCGGACTACGTGAAACTTTGGGACTCACTCGGTTTAAATTAATTTTTTTAATAGATGTTTAAGGAGAGGCCATGGCCAAGGAATTTTCCGCCCGTGTAACGAAACGCGAACGTAAAGTCACTGACATCACTTCAGGTATCGATGAAAGAATTCTGCGTGCTAATGACCAGAAACTTTTAAGAGGTGCTCAGCTTGCAACAATTCAGCTCGCTGACATTGAAGTACGCGATCAGGTTAGAACAAAGTTTAATGATGAGTCTCTCCGTGAACTCGGTGAGAACATCAAGGTTAACGGTCTGATTCAGCCTCTCGTTCTTCATCGTGATGGGAACAAATTTGTTCTCATTTGCGGAGAAAGACGTTTCCGCGCGATGACGATGATCGAGATGAAAGAAGCACCTTGCTTCATTCTCGAGAACAAGACGAAAGAAGAACTGATGGCCATTCAGTTCTCCGAGAACCAGGCAAGAGAAGACTTGCATTACATTGATCAAGCTGATTCAATTTACGGATATCAGAAATTGACTGGAACATCTGAAAGAAAAATCACCGCTGCACTCGGGATTTCGAAATCAGAGGTTCATCGCTGCCTTATGATCGCCAAGCTCCCTCGTGAGCTTAAGGAAGCGGCAAAAAAGTTCAATACTGAGAAGTATGTGCTTCTGGAGTGGGACGAGCTTCCGAAGAACGAATTCAAGGATGAGATCAAGGGTCGTATCCTCGCTGGGGACATCACCAAGCGAGTACAGCTCAAGAGAGTGATTTCGCAACTCCAGATCGTGAAGCCGAAGAAGAAGAGAGACGATTCTGTGGAGAAACTGATGAAGGTTCTCAAAACACAGATGAAGGATCCTGCTATGAAGGCCCGCGCGAAAGAGATGATGAAAGAGCTTGTGGGTGAACGGATTCACTAAGTAAAAAAGGGGCTTCGGCCCCTTTTTTTATTCCATGATCAAAATCCGAAGCATTAAAAAATCCGATATCAAATCAATAGCAACCATTCATCGCGAATGTTGGCAGACTGCCTATCGGGGTCTTCTACCGCAAAGTTATTTAAACTCCCTTACGCAAGAATCATTCGAAAGACGTTGGACCAACGGACTCTCGGTTAATAACGATGTTGTTCGTCTCGTAGCTACCAAGAATTCGCAGCCGATTGGTTTTATCGTTGGTCTTGAAAACCGCACACCCGAAAAATGTCCCGAAAGTTCCGGCGAAATCTGGGCCCTTTATGTTCACCCTTCTCATTGGGAAAAAGGCGCAGGGAAACTTCTTTTCAGAGAATTCCAAAAAGTGATGAAAGGAAAAGGGCACAAAAAGATTTTTCTTTGGGCATTGGAATCAAATGCGAGAGGAAGAGCATTTTATGAAAAATTGGCTGGCGTGATTTACCCGGCCACTCAGTATTTAGAAATCAATGGAGGAAAATTCTTAGAAGTTGCTTACGTTTTTAACGTGTAATTGATGGCGAGGACTCGCTTAGTCTATATCCCTGAACTTATTACACACCTATTGGCATCCCCCTTGCTCTCTACTAGGGAAAAGCAGTTCTTCCTCCGGATAAAAACACGGAATTTTGAAGGGTTAGAACGGTTAAGGGGATAGGGGAAAATGTATACTTTTTGGTCACATTCACAAAGGTATCTAAATCTTAGACAGCTCACGCTGGTTCTGGGACTTATCATTGCCATCCCGGCATTTGGGCAAAAGACCCCGAATTATGTCATGAAAAAAGACGTAATTTCCCGGGAGCCTGCAAGCTATATCCCGGATGATGATGTGATCGTTAAGCCTGTTGATAACGAGCTTTCTTTCTACCAGCAATATGTCGCGTCCGATAATAGCCAGGACGTTGTGGCTTCACGCAACCAGCTCAAAGTCTGGAATGATAATCAAATTTTCTCGGATCAATACGGCATGGATTCAAATCTTGCGGGGTCCCCTTATTTCGTTCCTACACAGGAGGAAAAATGGGAATACTTCAAATCACGTTATATGCGTTACCTTCGTAGCAGAGGCGAACAGCCACTGAAGGATATGCCAAAAAACTGGTACAACGAATATCGCGCTTCGAACGAAGTAGATACGATTGATGAAATGGAATCACGTTTTAAAAGCTCTAATAAGAATTCAACTGCAACCAAATCTGCTCTGCCTTCTGCGTTTCAGGAAAAAGAAGTGAATCTTTGGAAGAAAACAAAGTTTATCTTTCAGCCACGTGTTGATCAGGGTCTTGTGATTGTTGGGCTTAAAACTCCTTACGGAAGGGCCCGCGCCTGGGTTGGGGTGAACGGTGAAACGGAAGTGAACGTTCAGCAGACTTTCGACTCTATTGGTCTTCGCGTGATGTATAACTACTTTGCTCATTCTGGTCGTTATTTCACCTCAGTAGACCAACGCTTAATGGAAAACGTTTATGCCCGAGTGACTAGTAACAAAGACCCACAGCGGGAAAAATCATCGTTTTATACAGATGATTCTCTTATGCTGCTTTACGCAAAGCAGTTCTAAGCCCTTTTAAACTAGCCGAAAAAAAACCTCAGAGTTAGACTACTGCCACTCAAATTCCTTTATTAAACCTGGAGTCGTCATGAGTCTCTTCGAGAGCCCATTTTTCCAAGATGCTTACTCGCAACTCGAGTCAGCTGGTCAAACCATGAAGATGGATCCAAACGTTCTTGAACGTTTGAAGTATCCTAAACGCGCATTACAAGTTTCTGTTCCTGTTCGTCTTGATGATGGAACAGTGAAAGTGTTTGAGGGCTATCGCGTTCAACACAATATGACTCTTGGCCCTGGTAAGGGGGGAGTTCGTTTTCACCCACATGTTTCTCTTTCTGAGACAGCCGCTCTGGCGATGCTCATGACTTTCAAGTGCGCACTCGTAGGCCTTCCGCTTGGTGGAGCTAAGGGTGGTATTAAAGTTGATCCAGGTGATCTTTCCCGCGCAGAACTTCAGGCACTCACTCGTCGTTACACGACAGAGATTTCTATGCTGATTGGCCCGGAAAAAGATATTCCTGCTCCGGATATCGGTACCGATGGTCAGACCATGGCATGGATGATGGATACTTTCTCTCAGCTCAGTGGTTACGCGATTCCGGGTGTTGTGACTGGAAAACCAATCGCGATCGGTGGATCACTTGGTCGTGCAGAATCTACCGGTAAAGGTGTTGTTTTCTGTATTAATTTTGCCTACGAAAAACTGAACAAGACTGTTGGTACGAATACAACTGTTGCCATCCACGGTTTTGGTAAAGTGGGGATGCCAGCAGGAATGGATCTTTTCGCACAAGGTGCAAAAATCGTCGCCATTTCCGATGTCTCTGGTGGTATCTACAACAAAAACGGTCTCAACATTCCTCAGTGTGTGGAATGGGTCAAAAGTAAAAAAGTTCTTCGTGAAATGCCAGGCTGTGAGCACATTTCAAACGAGGAACTCCTTGAGCTCGATGTAGATGTTCTTATTCCAGCTGCCATCGATGGTGTTATCACAAAAGAGAATGCTCCAAGAGTGAAGGCACGTATGATCGCAGAAGGTGCCAATGGTCCGCTTACCCACGAAGCGGTTGATATCGTCGTAGCGAATGGTTGTTACGTTCTTCCGGATATTCTCGCGAATGCCGGTGGTGTTATCGTTTCTTACTTCGAGTGGGTACAAGGTCTTCAGATGTTCTTCTGGGATCTCGATACTGTTAATAAAAAACTCCATGACATTATGAAGCTCGCTTTCGATAAAGTCTGGAAGAACTCTGAGGTGTATAATATCAACCTCAAACAAGCCGCCTTTATTACTTCTCTCCAGCGCCTCGAAGGGGCGATGAGACTTCGTGGAATGTGGCCAGGTTAATAGTATTAGATAATTCTTTATTGCGGCCATGATTCATTTTATGATGAATCATGGCCTTTCTTTTTCTCCTCATCCCTCTTTCTTTTGCTGGCGTTGTTCGTGATGATGTCACGGTAACTGAAAAGACTTCTTTCAGCTGGAAAACTGTTTGCGCAAAGATGGTGTCTCATGATTCCCCTTTGATTGAGCCAGTTTCCGGAACCGAGATTGATTGCATGGGGAAGAAGGTGAGTGCCTCAGACTTCTGTGAAAAGGAACTGGCACAGGATCCCTATTACCTGCGAGCATTTGTAAGTGAAGCTACAAAAGAAGTTATCTGCCAAAGCGGGAAGAAAGTTATTTTCAAGTATCAGTGTGTACGTCTCGCAGATAAGCGTCTTTGCGGGCAAACTGCCGAAGTGAGTTGCAAAGAAATTCGCCAGAAGTTAGCGCGCCGTCTGGATATTGTTCATCAGTCATTTACGAAAAATGACAAAGGGATTAAGGAACTTAATTGTTACTTTGATTCTCTGCCTCTGGAAAAGAATAGAATTCCCAGGTAGTTCGGCATTTTTTTTGCAGAATGTGTCAGGATTCAAAAAATTCCACAAGTTGCCTTATGATACATCGGCATAATGATTGCTCCTTCGCACCCGGAGGCAATCATGGAAACTCAATTACAAACCTGCTATTTCACAAAGAAGGGCCCGACTCTAATCACCCTTTTTGGATATTCTTCCAAAAGTGTCCCTGGTCTGGAGATTAATGGCATTGGTAAATACGGAAAATCCATTAAAGAAAAAATTGTCTACATCACTCGCACGCGCCAGCTTCAGATTCCTTTAAAACGCTTTGTTCTTAATGTGGAATTCTCTGATGACCTGGGAGATCTGGAAACTAATTCTGTGAAGTGGCTCGAGTATCCTCTTCTTCTTCATTACTGGTATCTGGCAGGGCTTCTTCCGATCTCGAAGCTTGATAACTGCTTCGCTTCGGGATCGCTGACACCGAGTGGACTGGTAGAAGAACCAAGCTATCAGTCCATCTCTACTTTGATAGAAAGTTTTGAACTTCATCTCATCAGTGGATTAATGAGAGAGTGTCCATTAGGAATTATAGACGGCAAAGACCTTTTTCAGGGCATTTCTACTCTAAGTTTTAAGGAGGCAGAGGCTTCTTAAATAGACAGAGTTTGAGCGAGCGTCTTGTACTCAACCAGATTATTATCGGCCTTCGTTACACACTCATTGAGAGGTGCCATCAGTACTTTTCCTGACCTAACCACAGTCACTGAAGGAAAATTATCCGACCTGAGGGCCTCTACTGCCAGATTTCCCATCTGAGAAGCAATGAAGCGATCATTTGATTCTGGTGAACCACCTCGCTGAATATGTCCCAGAATAACGACGTGAGTATCCATGTGATACATGTCTTTGAGGATCTGCTGGATTTCATAGCTTCGTCCCGAAGTTGGTCCTTCAGCGACGATAATTATCGAAGAATCTTTTCCGCGGGCCATGCCTCTTTGAACGTCATCGACAATTTTCTTGTGATCAACTTTTTCGTGGGGAAGAAGAACGTTTTCAGCTCCTGTGCAGACACCCACTTTAAGTGCGATGGCGGCAGAATTTCTCCCCATCACTTCCACCAGAAATGTGCGGGCATGAGAGTGGGCCGTATCGCGGATTCTATCGACAGCTTCAATAGCAGTCTGAACAGCAGTATCGAAACCGATCGTATATTCAGTTCCTGAAATATCATTATCAATGGTCCCTGGAATTCCAATAACCGGAAACTGGTGTTCATCCCACAGCAATTTGGCACCGTTGAATGATCCGTCTCCACCAATCACAACGAGCGCTTCAATTTTTTGAGCTTTAAGAATATCCACAGCTTTTTTTCTAAAAGTTGGTTTCATGAATTCAGGAGAGCGGGATGTCTGAAGGATCGTGCCTCCACGCTGAATGATATTCCCAACGCTGGAGAGATTCATAGGCATGAATTCGCCCCGAAGAAGTCCTGCGTATCCACGTTTAATTCCAGTTACCTGAATTCCGTGGAAAAGTGCCGTTCTTACAACTGCACGGATGGCACAGTTCATGCCCGGAGAGTCTCCACCTGAACAAAGAATACCGATGTGGGAAAACGCCATAATTATCCTTTAGACAAAAACCGATTGCCCGGAAAAATCCTGAGGCTTGTTGATATTGAGAATCCTTAAAACTGTGGGTGCAACATCCTTGAGGGCCAGAATCTTGTCTTGATTGACCATGATATTTTGGTCATAAAGCTTAGGATGAATAATACAAAATGGAACTTCTGCTTCTGAATGAGAAGTATGCTGACCTCCATCATCGTAAGTCATCTGATCTGCGTTTCCATGGTCAGCGGTGAGGATAATGGTAATATTTTCTTCAGCGCAAACTTTCTGGAGTCGCCCTACGCATTCATCAAGGGTCTCGACTGCTCTGACAGTAGCTTCAAAATTACCAGAGTGTCCGACCATATCTGCATTAGCGTAATTCACTAGATAAAAACTGAACTTTTTATCGCGTAAAGCATTGATGAGTTTATCTGTTACTTCTCTGGCACTCATCTCTGGTTTTTGATCGTAAGTTTCGACATCTCTCGGGGATTGCACCAGACAGCGTTCTTCACCCGGAAATGGTTGCTCTTCTCCTCCGTTAAAGAAATAGGTCACATGAGCGTATTTTTCTGTTTCAGCAATCTTGAATTGTCCTTTGCCGAGTTTAGAAAGATATTCAGCAAGACCACCCTTGATTTTTTCTTTATCAAACAGAACTGGAAGGTCGGGACATTCTTCTGTCACATAGGGAGTCATGCAGAGGTAATATCCAGGCTTCACAGGAACCGGAAACTCTTTGAACTTTCGATCGTTCATTGCCAGGGTAATTTGCTTCGCGCGATCAGGCCGGTAATTGAAGAAGAAAACTGCATCACCTTCTCGAATTGCACCTTCTTCACTGAAAAGTGTAGGTGTAATGAACTCATCATAGAGTCCTTTTTTATATTCAGAGAGAACATATTCTTCCGGTTTCATCTGGGTTTTGCCACCCTGGCCAATCATGCATTTGTAAGCGCGTTCGATTTTTTCCCAACGGCGGTCACGATCCATTCCGATTGATCGTCCTTGCATACTCGCAAAAACAAAGCCGGGATTCTGAAGAATTTCTTTTACGTACTGAACGCCCTTATCTTTTGCAGTATCTCTTCCGTCCATGAAGGCATGAAGAAAAATGTTAAGTTCAGTATGTTCGCGAAGAAGGCGAATGATCTCTTTCAGGTGATTAATGTGTGCATGAACTCCCCCGTCTGAGAGAAGTCCCATGAGATGAATTCTTCTATTTCCCATTTTCGCCTGTGCAATGAGCTCCTGAAATCTCGGCATGTCACCAAGTGCATTCTTTGCAATACATTCGTTGATACGAACGAGGTCTTGTCTCACAGGTCTTCCGGCACCCAGATTCAGGTGGCCGACTTCGGAATTTCCGGTCGTCCCTTTCGGAAGACCAACGGCTTCACCACCGGGTTGAATCGTCGTAAAAGGGAAGTGCGAAAAGATTTCATCTAGATTTGGTTTTTTAGCAGTCCTTATCGCGTTCATGTGAGTTGTATCCGGATTGTGTCCGTACCCATCGAGGATTAACAGGAGAACTCGGGGAGAGAGGCCTTGAATTGAGTGCATAGAATCCTCATCTGCTGAGGGTAATTAATTCTCATATTTTACTGAGTCTAGGGATAAAATGCATCTGAATGAGTCGATGACTCGGGTCGTTGAATATTTTTTCAATCAACTGGCCTCAAAATTTCTCTGTGCTAGACTTGATTTCATGCCAAAAATCTTGAAAACGATGGCCAGTATCGTCGTAGGTCTGATTATTTTTGCTCTAACGCTGGAGGCTTCCTCTTGGCTTCTTTTAAATAGTGGGCATCTAAGCTTCAGGTCAGATACCTATCCCATCCACTCCATAAAAAATTGGGAGCAGGTCGGTAAAGAAATTCAAGCTTTCAGAGAGCGGCATCCGGAAATTACCACCAAGGCTCAGATCGACCATGACTTAACAAATGAAGCCCCGTCTTATCCTCTCATTGGTGAAAAAACAGGCAGGTACCTGAAGGAGCGGGGGAGGTATGCCTCTAATCTTGAAGATACTTTTATTCTTAGAGGCAAAGAGACAGGACGTCCCAAGTACAAGGTCAAATATACTATCGATGCATTCGGTAGACGAAAAACTTTCTTCACGCCGGAGAAAAACTTCAAAGCGAACCTGCTTTTCATGGGCTGCTCATTTACCTTTGGGGAAGGAACGGAAACGGAACTCATTTTTCCTTCGCTCTTAGCGAAGGAGCATCCGCAATTGAAGGTTACGAACATGGGTATGGCCGGAACGTCTGTGTCCGTGGAGCTCATGAGCATATACTTTAAATGGGAAAAATTTCTTCAAGGTATAGACCGGACAGTTCCCACATATGTCATTCACACTTTTATCGATGATCATATCCAAAGAATCGTTGGAACCTCTACGATCTTGGCAAGAAGTAAGTGGCATTTTAAAGACCCATATTTTTACCTTTCGAATGATAAGTTGAAGTTTGGTGGATTATTTGAAACGGATTTCTGGAATTTTCGCTGGCTGTTTATGAAGTATGGACAAACGAATTTTGCACGTGCCTCTCTTCTTGGACTGCCAACCATCAATGATAATCACCTGAAGCTCACAGCGAAGATCTATCGGCAGTTAAAAGATGAAATGCAGGAATCTTTTCCCGAACTCAGAGATTTTATCGTCGCAATCTATCCGGGAAATAATTTCTATTCGAAAGATCTGATGAAATTTTTGTCAGCGGAGGGTATTACTGTCCTCGATTATTCAGAGTTTGATATTTACACGCTTTTGAATTCTCACCATAGGCATCTCGGTGACGCACATCCTTCGCCACTTGCGCATGAGTTCTATGCAGAACTTCTGAAGAATGATCTCAGGCGGCTTTATCCGGCTGATTTTAGTTGTGGTAAGGATGTCCAGTGCGGATCGTCTGCGCCCGATAAAGCTGCTCGACTAATAAAATCCGGGCAATTTTATGGGGAAAAGTAAGGTCAGAAAGAGAGATCTTTTCTTTTGCTGATTTTAAGAGCTCTTCCGAAAAACCTTCTGCGCCTCCTATGACAAAAATGGGTCTCGCTTGTTTTTCTAGGAGGTCCTTTGTCCAATCCGCGAATTCAATTGAAGTGCGTTTCTTTCCCCACTCCGACATCACAATGAGATGTGTGGAACCAAGGTCCTTCGCCTTCTTGAGAATGGCGTCTCCTTCGGCTTCTTTATTTTCGGCCGAAGCTTTCACCTCGTGAATGACAAGGGGAGGATTGGTAATCCTCTTGAGGTAATCTGCTTCTATTGCTTCAAGATGCGAATCTTTGAGCTTCCCGACAACAATCAAGTGAAGCTCTCTCGCCATAATTTAGAAATAACCCTTGAGATCAGATTTTTCTTTAGAAACTTCAGTCGGCTGACCGAAGTAGAATGCTTCAGGAATTTTTACCTGCGGGTTCTTTGCATAAACGATATCGAGATCATAAACATCGCGTGCTGGCCCATTAAAAACGTGAATCATGACATCGCCCGTATCCAGAAGAATCCAGTCAGCGGATTCATAACCTTCATAAGAGAGAATAGAAGCGCCATTTTCTTTCAGCTGATGAGAAACGACGTCGATCATGGCCCGGGCCTGAGTCGCGTTCTGTGAGGTGGCAACGACAGCGAAGTCAGTGAGTGAGCTGGATTTTCTCATATCAAAAACCTTGAGATTATCACCCTTGAAGTTTGCGAGAATCCAGGCAGAGGCCATGGCATGATTGAGTGGAAACTCAAAAGCCGAGTTCTCAATCACTTTCTTCACTTCATTCTGAATATATTCATTAGTTGCCATGAGACTTCCTTTCTTCTTCGATCACTTCTTTCGTTTTTAACATAAGCTGTTTCAAGAGATCAATGTTTCGCCCTGAGACTCCGGAGATAGGAAGGACGCGGCGATCAAGCTGCTCTTCCATATGCGAGCGGAATTTTTCAATTTCCTCTTCCGTCATGGCATCAATCTTTGTGAGACACACGATCTCTTTTTTATTGAGAAGATCCGGGTTGAATTTCTCCAGTTCCATTCTCACGGTGGCATAAGCTTCGATGGCTTCAAACACTTCGAGGAACATTGAGCAGTCGACCAGATGAACGAGTGCTGAGGTTCTCTCGATATGTCTGAGAAACTTATGACCAAGACCTTTTCCTTCTGCTGCACCTTCAATAAGCCCCGGAATGTCAGTCACGACAATGGATTTTTCACCAAGTTGAACGACACCAAGATTAGGTTCAATCGTTGTGAAGGGATAATCAGCGATCTTAGGGCGAGCCGCTGAGATTGCACTTATGAGTGTGGATTTTCCTGCGTTCGGAAGACCAATGAGAGCGATATCAGCGAGGAGTTTTATTTCTAGATGAATTTTAACTGCAGTTCCCGGTTCTCCGTTTTGAGCGAAGTTCGGAGTCTGACGTACAGAAGTTTTGAAAGCCGAGTTGCCTAAACCTCCGCGTCCTCCAACTGCCGCAACGTAGCGCTGGCCATGAGCTGTGATATCGCAAAGAAGAGCACCAGTTTCTCTATTCGTAATCAGCGTCCCCACAGGAACTTTAAGAATGAGATCATTACCTTCGGCTCCGGTCATGTTGGAACCGCCACCATTTACGCCTTCTTCCGCTGTAAATGTTTTCAAACCACGGAAGTGCATGAGTGTATTCAGGCCTTCATCGCCTTCAAAGACGATGTCGCCACCTTTCCCACCAGTACCGCCATCTGGGCCTCCCAACGGAACGTATTTTTCCCGTCGGTAACCGACAAATCCTTTACCGCCGTCGCCGGAGATAACTTCAATTTCAACTTCATCGATAAACTTCATAGGGTCCTAAATGACATTTAGCTTCTCAGCAATACTTGGAATGTTGGGTTTTACCTCAACGCGTCTAAAGGGTCAACTTTCCCACTGACGAGGATGGTAGGAAAACACATCCGAAGAGTCTGATAACAGGCATCTATTTTTGGTCAGGTAGGTAATCAGAATCGAAATGAGTTTTTTGGTTTGTCGGTACATCCTGACATTGCTCATTTGATCCTCTTCTCTCCAGCTAATAGCCCGAAATTCAATCGCTTGCCCTAAGCGAAGTGCATTTAGAAGAACATAAACATGGAAGGTGAGATCATTGGAATATCGAAGAAACTGATGCTTTTCGAGAAGAGATACCGGAAAGAGATTTAGTCCCGAGCCACCAAGATCCGAGATTGAGCGGTGGGATATAAAAGAGGCGAGAGTATTGAAAAACTGATTTCCCCATGTGCGAATGAGGCCATAATTTGTTCGTTGAGAATCAGTATGAAAACGAGATCCGAATTGAAAACTCAAAAACTTTCTCTCGCATGCCTCTTTTAGGATAGATTCAAAATCCCGAATCGAACCTTGGTCATCACCATGAAGAATCACGACATGGTCAAATTTGTTTTCAATAGCGTATTGAAAACACATTTTATGAGTTCCTCCAAGACCAACGTTGGCGGGATTTTTTAAAATTTTAATCGGTAGTTTGAGATGATTTACAGTTTCTTTTGCTACTTCGAAAGTCTCATCAGGACTTTGATTATCGATAACAAGAATTTCATGGAAGTACTGCGTGTATGATGTAAGTGACTCCAGAACTCTTTTTATCTGCCTGGCACATTGATAGGAAGGAATAAAGAGAAGATTCTTCATGAGATATTATTCTTCACCCACTCGAGCGTTATTTGCTGGGCATTTTCCACAGGAATCACACGTAATTTTGCTGCCCGGGCGGAGGTAATTCCAGGCTGACTATCTTCGAAAACGACGATGTCTTTTACGTCGAATCCTAAAAGCTGAATAGCCTTCAAGTAAATTTCCGGAGAAGGCTTAGGTTCAGAGACATCAGCATTAGAAAGACTAAAGGCGAGATATTTTTTAATATCCAGCTGTTGCAAAATGTAATCCAGTGTCTCACGTTTCGTATTTGAGCAAATCCCCACCGGGATATTGTGAAAAGCGAGAAACTGAAAAATTTTTATATGCTCAGGATTTCGAAGATCATAATCTCTTAAAAGTTCTAAAGTGCGCTTTTGCTTTTCTTCATTCAGGAGCTTGATTGAGTTCGGGTCAAGCGAGTGCTTCTTAGCTATGAGCTCGATCTTTTTATATGTCGGCAAGCCATCATAATTTTTCCTATGTTCTTCCATAGACAAATGTATCCCGAGTTCATTAAGAGCATCTGCCAATGCAGTGAAATGAAGTTCGCGAGTATCTGTAAGAACTCCATCGAGGTCAAAGAGCACTGCCTTGTATTTCAGTTTCCGGAAGAGCGAATCCTTTAACAACAGTGAATTTGATGATGACTCAAACGCCATAAAGTCAGCACTTGTCCCCACTCCGAACATTTGTTCACCAAGATTACCAACAGGGTATGCTTGAACAGACTGTTTACAACGGATGAGATAGTTGTAAGTAGGTGCGAGATAAAACTCATTATTGACCCGATCATTGCAAGCAATCATCTCAGTCGCAGCATTGATATAATTTTCCCCACGATTAAAATAGTAGATACCGACTGTCGCTTGATTCGATATGGGCTTTTTTTCGGCCACTTCGACAATTTGCCCCCCTTCCTCCCTCACATAAGACCATTTGGTTCCTTCCGCCTTCATGGTCATAATCAAACCTGCATTCTTTCGCGCTTGAGTGAGAAAGGAGCGATGGTCGAAAACAACAATTTGATCGCTATTGGCAATAATAAGCTCGTTATTGCGATACAGGTTTGCGGCCATAAGAGCTGAGCATGCAGCACCCTCTGTCACTTCAGTAACCTCAACAATTTCAAAATTAATGTTCCAGTGAGAAAAAATCTTTTTAAGGTCAAATCTTTCAACGTGATCTTTTAGTGCAACAAAAATAAAACGCTGAGTCTCCTCAAATCGGAGATTCTCTACGACCCAACGGATTAGAGGTTCCCCATGCAAAGGAACCAGAGGTTTAGGAATATCAGGATGCGAATCCTTGAAGCGAGTGCCTCGACCCGCCATAAGAATGAGAATATCCAGCACTATTCACCTCTCCGAAAAAAACGAGAAGCGTCGTCAGGTAAATCCGTGCATAGAAAAATTTCATGAGAATAATCACGAGAGAACGTTCGTAAAACTTCCCACATATTTGAATGAGAATGCTGATGTAGTTCAGGTGAAATGAAGAAGAGTGGCTTATTTATCTTTAGGTGATGGAGTTCGTCCCAGATGGAAGACCAGTTTCGGTCATTAAAAACATCTATAACAAAACCATTGTAGTGCTCTTTCCGATGAGGGAAAGTATCTTCATCCCCGAAGCGCCCATATACATTTAAGCCAATTGTTCGATAGTGAAGAACATCGGGAAGGGCGAGATCGAAACACATATAATTTTGAATGTTATATTTTTTGATGAGATCAGCAAGTCTCCCTTCAATTCCCGACTCTTTGATGTCCAATGCATAAAAAGTATCAGGAAAACTTTCTAAGATATCTTCCAGAAAAATTAAATCAGTATCTGGTATGACTGGATCATGGCTAAGGATCACGTCGCCAAGATAGTTTTTTAAATCAATTTCAAGGCCATCATACTGATAGGCATCGAAGGCACTTTTCCATGAGTTTTGCTCTGATTTCTTTTTCCATACCCCTCTGTGGCAAATTATGGAGGGCTTCACTCCGTCCCCTCTAAGAAAAACTTCACATGACCTTTAGTATAAATCTCATATTGGGCATACTGATCACGAATATAGAATCGGTCATTGTTAACTTGGCAGAATTGGTTCGACACGATTGCCCCTTGATCAAATATTTCTGTAAAGAGCAAAGTCTTCACATTAATGTTCCGGTTATGGAGTGAACTTAGAAACGGAACCGACCATGTAGATATAAACGAATCGGCTTCGAGTGCCTGCCAATCTGAGCGATTGAGCACATAACAACCGGAATGAGTTTTAATAAGAGTTTCTAAACGGTCATTTAAGTGGGCATTGGATTTTGCTAATCGAAATTGCTGATAAAGAGGGACAAGTGAAATGATCAGGCCAACTTTGATAAAAATCATCTTGATTTTTTCTGAGCTTTGAAAAAATATTTCATACCCTGTCATAAGTAAGAGTCCACTCATAGGGATTGCCCAGACCCGATTATGGTAACTGTCCCCCCAGAAAAAGCTATCGGGTTTCTGGAAAAGAAAATACAAATTGGTGAAGGTAAAGATTGTCGTTGCAGCAAGATAGAACTTGTCTGAGTTTTTCCAGGCTCTCTTCTTGAGAAGCAGAAGTCCGAGGAAAGCGAGATTGATGTAAAGAAATGGGCTGATAAGTCCCCATTGGATGGAGGTCACAAAATGCTTCTCACCATTGGCCGGAAGAATTCTTAAAGCACCATTGAGGATTTGCATACCGGTTAGTACGAGAAAAACGATTGTGAATTTAAGATTTAGTTTTTTTTCACGATAAAGGATATAAAGAGTCGAGAAATAAAAGATCACTCCCATCTCATAACTAAATAAAAGTAAGGCTCCAATGAGAAGGAAAACGATGGTCCGAGGCGTTTCTGCACTCAAAGCGTATGCTGTTAAAAGAAAAGCGATGGCGATTGATTCGTTGACGATGGATACACTGAACCCCCAATTTGGAGTGATACATGTCATGACGATGCCGAAGAGAACGAAAAGAAAATCTGGTTTCTTCCGCAAAAATAAAAAATATGTCATGGTCAGGGCGATGAAGGGATAGATCATATAACCCAAACAAAACAGCCAGGTAGTCAGGTGAGCATTATCAGAAAACTTGGAAGCAAGAACGGCCGGTGTCTGAAGGATTAGGGTAGAATAGCGCAGATACTGATATTCAATATGCCAGGAGCGGTTATTCAGAATATTGAATGCCCAAAAGGCGCCGTCATTGAAAAGTTGGGCGAAATTGAAGGTTGAGTAAAGACTCATTATAAAGATGATGATCAAGGGGGAGATCGCGATTTTTCTTAAATTCATGATTAGTCTTTGGTTATACAAATTCTAACCACAGAGAGCAAAAATTGAAAGGGGAGCTCAGAGGCCCCCCTTTCGATTAGTGATTTATCGGATCTATTAAGCTGGAATAACGGAAACGATCTTAGTGTCTCTGTTGTAGAAAGAGAACTTCACGGTTCCTGGAATCATAGCGTAGATCGTGAAGTCGCGACCCATTTTTACGTTAGTGCCAGGGTGGAACTTAGTTCCTTTCTGACGAACGATGATCATGCCAGTACCGACAACTTCGCCACCGAATTTCTTCACACCACGCATTTTTGGGTTAGAGTCACGTCCGTTAGATGTACTACCACCCGATTTCTTATGTGCCATAAACTATATCTCCTAAACTTGAATCTTTAATTAATTACTTAGTAGCAGTCTTAGCTTTCGCTTCTGCTTTCGTTACTCCGCCCTGTCCATCATTAATCTCAGTGATAACGAGACCAGTGTAGCACTGACGATGACCATTCTTACGACGTGATCCACCTGGCTTACGTTTCAGAACGAGAATTTTACGAGTACGACCTTGTTTCACTACTTTTGCAGTGACTTTTGCGCCACCGAGAACAGGAGCGCCAACGAGAGTCTTAGCTCCGCCTGCAACAAGAAGAACCTGATCGAAAGTAACTGTAGCACCTTCTTCAGCTTCAATTCTTTCAACGTCGATTTTATCGCCAGCTTTTAGCTTGTACTGGTGACCTTTGATTTCCACAACTGTGTACATGAGAACTCCTTACGGGATAACCACCTGTCGGAGGGATCCGAAGATCCGCTTTAACCCTAGGTGAGTTTAATTATGAGAGGACATTTGTAATAGTAACTGCCGATTAAGTCAATGTTTCCCTAAGGACGGGATAGCATTTCGCCATATCGTGGAGTGGTGTTACACACGCCTTTTCAGTGACTTAGAAGTGGTCTTTAAGGAGCTCAAACATCTCAGGAAAGGTCTTCTCAAAACTTTCTTCGCGGAATTTATCGGCACGCTTAATTTCCTGGATTCCTTTTCTAAAGTCTTCTTCATTCTGGGGAGAATTCATGTAATCGATAACCGACCGCACTTGTCCTTCATATAGGAAATTGGATTTCGCAGCGTCGATGAATTTCAGTCGATGGGTAATCACTGATTTTACCTTCGAGGGAAGATTGGAAATGGTAAAGCGTGCAGGGAAGTGAACGAGATTCAGAATAATCCGGTGTTGAGGAAAAGTACTGCGTGCCCATTCCAGATATTCCGGAAGATAGTAAACATTGAATATACTGACTGTGCAGTAGAGAGTGAGGACAACGTTCTCTTTTCTGGTATTTTCATAGGTGTGAAGGACATCGAGGGTTTTGTCCCACTTACCTGGATGGCGCTGATACTCAAAACGTTTTCCGATATCATCGATACTATGGCTTATCTCGACTGCCTGAAATTTGTGGTATCGATCAGAGAGTCGTTTATCAAAGATCGTAGAATTTGTATTAATCACGAAAGTGAGATTTCTCGCAGCATCTACTTCGTCAGCGATATCTAAGACGCGAAAGAAATCTTTTTGAAAGAGGGGTTCTCCTCCAAAGATCATGAGGCGTTGAAGACCAGGGAGCCATTTTTTCAGAACCTCCCAGTTCTTTTCAGTCATGTAACTATCATGCTTCTGGAGCCAAGCTTCACGGGGCATGGATTGATCGGCTTGATACTCGTTCCACCAGAGCGTGGAGTGATAGGGATCACAAACGCGGCACTTAAGGTTACACGCGTTTCCGAGTTTGAGGTCGAGGATTAAAGGAGTTTCTATTTGTGTTAGTTGCTCAGGAGTTCGCAAGTCACGAAGAGAAAAATTTTCAAATTCAGCCTGACGCATACTTTTAATGCCGGCCTTTTCTTCGTCCCAGCATCGAACACATTCTTCCGGTTTTTTTCCAGAAGCAAAATCATAGCGGATATCCCCGGCATGCTGCGAGCGCCAGCCTTCTTCAAAATCGACGTGCTGGGCACGGACAGAATCTATGTGTTCACGAGCGCCATAGAAAGTTTCGAACTTACAGCAAGGGCGATAGTTTCCTGAAATTCCGACATCAAGAGAGATCCAAGGAAGTAAGCAGTACTGTTGTTCGAAATCACTTTTTTTCATGGGATCATCCTCTCACAAGCCTTGGTTCTTAAGGACAAAAGCGAATTCTTTTTGACGCTCTTCTGGTGTTTTCATCTCATCGATATGATCAAATACTGAAAACATACTCGGAACAAGATTAGACTCATCTACCCAATCAGAGACGGCCCTGCTTCCTGAGGTCTCAAGTTCTTTAGGTTCGTAGGAGGGAAGAAGGATATCTCCTGAGCGAGCTTCTTTGGCATCGATACTTTCATGTCCGCGGATTGGCATGATGGAAAGAGTGCAATTTTCTTTAAAGTGTGGAATCTGCCATATTTCTTTTTCGAAATCGAGAATCTCATTACTCTTCCCGGGCATCATCATCAGCATAACTTCGACATGTCCTACTTTTTGAAGAGCCGTTTTGCGAAGATAGAGTTCCCTTGCAAGGGCGGTAAGAACTTCAAGCATTTTGGAGCGGGCATAAAATTCAAAATGAACACTTATGTTGAGGTCTGAATATCGAATGAGTTCACAGTAATACTCCGGATTCCGACTTCCATTACTGTGAGTACTGACTTTGTGACCTTGTTTAAAAAGATATTTAACCCATTCCAGAAAATCCGGGTTAACTGTCGGTTCTCCGCCACTGATTGCGAAGTTAATCTTCTCACCCCTGGTGAATTGCTCTAGTTTTTCAGTGGCGAAAAGAAGCTGCTTAAGTGTCTTATGTTCTTCGTAATTGTTGTGAACATAGGAGTGACAATAACTACAATCGTAGTTGCAGCGTCTGCCGATTTCCCAGAAGATCTGCTTGTTTTGAGGACTAAAAGTTCTTTCAACTGCAACAGGTTTATAAACAGAATCACGTTTTAAAGTGAGATCATGAGATTTTCCGGACCGGAAATTCAAGTGATCGATAAACTTATTATCCTGAACTTTGGGGATAAAAAGATCAGCCCCACAGCTGCAGAACTTCTGTTGACAGGTAATCCATTGGCCATCAAGTTTAAATGATTCGAAGACGTTGCCGTATTTTCCGATGAGTCCGTCTTGGCCTATGCTGCCGCAAGAAGCACTCTGGACATCCCCATCAAAATTAATACAAAGGTTTTCCACTCCGGCAGCACACTTCCAGCCGACAAAGCTGTTTAACTTCTGAACAACCACATCTTCTGTTGAGAAGTCACTGAATGTGCCATCGAGCTGATAAATACGTACAGGTTTACCTGGAACAGTTCCATCAATCAAAAATTAGCTCCCATGTGAGACTCTATCCTAATAATGTTTCAATTTATTTTCCACTTAATTCCCTCCTATAGCGCCAGGGTTATAATCCTCTCAGAATAAGAGTTCTTTGATCTGACTCGGGCTGTCATGGGAGGGTTCTTATTTCTCCCGGAGACATTTCAGGTTATGATCATTCCAATATAAATACTCCGTACCCTGGGAATAGTGATGCCTAATGAAAGTGTGAGCTCTTTCAAAATTCTCTGTTTTATTCCGATGAAAAACTGCGCAGAGAAAATTGAGAAAACCCTCGAGAGTTTTACCCCTTCCGTCATAAAGTATTTTGAAGAAATTCTCATTGTCGATAACGCCAGTTCCGATGCTTCAGTCCTCAATGCAAAAAACGCTTTGGCGAAAATTCCTAAAGTTAAAAAAACTCTTTTCCAGAATACACGGAATTATGGTCTCGGAGGATCACACAAGATAGCTTTCAAATATGCTCTTGATAATAACTACGATTACATTCTTGTCGTTCATGGAGACAGTAGTGTGAAAGTGGGGGATTTTGAAACCTGGTTAAAAAACGAAAAGTTCTCACGGTTTGATATGCTTTTGTCAGATCGTCTTGCTTCAACTGGTTATCGCAAGAATTTTCCTTTTCATCGATTCTTTTTTAATAAATTTCTAAGCCTCATGGCCAGTATGATTACTAGAAAACATATTTCTGACTTCAGTTCAGGGCCTATGAATCTTTATAGAGTTCAGAGTTTTGTGAATAAATTTGAGAATCCTTTGAAACTCTATCCCAATGAAGTCTCATTTCCTCAGTATCTTCTTCTCTATGGGATCTACCGCAAAATGTCGATTCGCTTTCATTCGGTTGATCTGTACGAGCAGGACGTAAAGGGATTTTACAAACTCACAACTCAGTTTGGAAAATCAGTGCTACTTCTTGTTAGGTTTCTCTTCAGTGCACATCACCTTCTTATGGGTGATATTTATGGAACATTCTTCGGACACACCTACCGGAAAGTTCGGGTAATTGATGAACCAAATGATCTTATCATTCCCGTATCTCATCCTGAGAATCCGAAAGAATCTCAGTCCGAGAAAAAAAATGATTTTGCTATCAAGAATTCTAAGCCCAAAAAAGAACTTCGCCTAATAGACCTCCAAAAGATCCCTTTTAAGGATCCTTATCTTGAAAAATTTAAAAGTCTCAACATGGATACAGTTGAGGCTTGCGAAGTCGAAAGAGATGGATTCCTCAATCTTCGACTTAAACTCGAAGTGGATACGGTTATGAGCAAGGGTCTCCCTGCCTTCATACTACGTTTATTCAAGATATACGGTGAAGAAAGAATACTTCTTGATATTAATGCCGACCGTGTTTTGAATACACGTCAGCTGCATGATTTCCTTACTTTCTGTCAGGATTTTAGGTTGAATGTTCACTTGATAAGCTATCGTACGACTGACCCACTTCTATGGGACCTTCTTAGTAAGAAGGTTTCACATGTCACTCTTGGGTATGAGTATGGTTCAGCCGATAGGGAGGAATTCTATAAAATCGCGCAGCTTGTGAAAAGGAACGCAAAACTCAGTGTGAATATCCTTTCGACTTCTACAAAGTTTTATCATGGGATCGGTCTTCGTGATCAGTTGAAAAAAAGTGGTATCGAATCACTACTCATCCAGCCATATGAAGCAAAAAGTGGCATAGCTGAAGATCATAGTAAGTTTCTGGATGCTCAACCGATGATCAAACCTTTGAGCGCAGGCTCAGCACCATTTCAGAGGCAGCATTTCAAGTTTAAGGTTGAGGCAGGTAACTATGCAGACCTGAGATCAATCGGCTTCATGACATTAAAGGCATCTGATAAGAATTCAGTTCTTCAAACGATCACTCTGGATGAGAAAGGAAGTATTTTTTCTCTGGAAGGGAATAGGCAAGTCCCAATCGGAACTTTGTTTGATGACTCAGCCGCTGTTATCAATAAAATTACGGAGTCCACATGAGCGTTCTTGATAAAAAAGACAAAACCTATACGATTAAAGATTCTCTCTGCACAGCGCGATGGGGATATCCTCTTGTTGATTTCAGCAAGGGTGAGGTTCGTACGTGTTGTCGGACCAGGGGAGAGAGGATTTCCAAAGAGCAGATCGACAAGCATGGAAAAGACATCTTTCTTAATACCGATTATCAGAAAGATCGGCGTCTCGAAATGCTCAATGGCGTTCGTCATGATGACTGTAATACGTGCTGGGTGTTTGAAGAAGCAGGAATGCCGAGTCCGAGACATCCCAATAAAATTCTGCCACCTCCCTGGATTAAAACGGATGGAGGGATAAACTATGACGGCCTAGATAGTAAAACCATACTCAAGCAGAAATATTCAGGTGAGCTTGTCACCCCTGAAACAGTAAACATAAATTCTTCAATTCTAAGAAGTGACCATCCGTATATGCTCGAGATTAATCTCAGTAATACCTGTGATCTGAAGTGTTCCTATTGCAGTCCTTATTTCAGCTCCAAATGGGAGAAAGAAATGGATCTCTGGGCACTGGGAGCCGGCTATCAGACATTCACAGCTGAGGATGAAGCAATAATCAAGAGTGATATTCGTAAAGAAGTTGATGACAGATTTATGGATACATTTTGGGAATGGTTCAATAGCGGTCCGAACAAAACTCTTACCCGCGTTGGTATTATTGGCGGGGAGCCACTTATTAATCCAAAACTTCCTGAGTTCCTGGATAATCTTATCAAGTCTTATGAAAAAATTCCCTTGAACGAAAGACCAAGTTCAGGCTATTCAAATCCTGATGGTTCATTACGTCAGGACCATAAGCCATTAATTTGGTTTGTGACGAATCTGAATACTCCCAAAAAAATAATGGATAAGTTTATCAATGAACATCTTCCACGACTGACGAAGATTTTTCATGTTGAAATTCACGCAAGTCTTGAAAGTATTGGTAAACGAATTGAGTACAACCGCGATGGACTTTCATGGGAAATCTACAAGGAAAACGTTGATCGTCTCTGTGAACTTAAATTGAAGGATTTCAACTTCGGTTTTCAGATTGCTTTGAATGCTCTTAGTATGACGACACTGACTGAATTTTTGAAATATGCAAAGCATGTTCATGACAAGCATGAACGGCCAATCATTCTTAAGCGTAATCTTGTGTCTCATCCTGAGTTCCTTAACCCCTCCATTCTCACACCAGAGTTTGCTTACTATCTTGAAGATGCACTAAATTTTCTTTCAGAGGTCAAGGATACGACTAAGCATGTGGATGACCTTTGGGGAGGCTGGCCGCAGTATCATGATTACATTCTTGAAATTTATACCGGAATTAAAGAACAACAGGGTAAGAATATGACCTGGATTACGGGAAGCTTTGATGATGTCCGGGGCAGATTTTTTCATTTCTTCGATGAATATGATCGTCGCCGGGGTTACAATTTTCTTAAGACATTTCCTGAGTATGCATCATTTTATCGAATGTGCCGGACTCTTTATGGAGTGAAGAAAATCCAGAAGATCACTGCAGCCGTATGATCAGATTTTTCAAAAGGGAACCTTCACCTGTCCTCGATCCGGAAACGGTCAGGTCATATAACCAGAGCCGCTATATTTCGCGGGCTCAACATATTTGTCACGCTCCATTCAACAACATGTACTTCAATGTTTTCGGGCAAGCCGGTGCCTGCTGGAATACATTTTTTGAATCTCCACGCTGGCCTGAACATTCGATCAAGGAAATTTGGACTGGAGATTTCTTCACCAAGCTCAGGGAAAACATCAGGGCCTGTAACCTTTCTAAAAATTGCATTGTCTGTGATGGGAACATCCGCAATGGGAATTATATTGGCACTCTTGCTCAGGCGTATGATAACGAGCATCCACTTTTGGATTACCCTTCTATCATGGAGCTGGAACTTTCTAATCGCTGCAACCTCGAATGTGTCATGTGCCGTGGGGAACTTTCCTCAGCGATCAGGAAAAACCGTGAAAAACTTCCTCCCATAGAATCTCCTTATAACGACCAGTTTGTGGAAGAGCTTAAAGAGTTTCTCCCGTACCTGAAAGACATGAGATTTAATGGCGGAGAACCTTTCCTACAGGAGATCTGTTACAAGATTTGGGATCAGATTGCGATCATTAATCCTGGCATAGAAATTACTGTAGCT
>JACCDH010006850.1_pt1 | contig 34829 bp, 28 predicted proteins | sample 7442481 | NCBI WGS metagenome assembly JACCDH01 (sample SAMN15323433, study PRJNA562643) | freshwater metagenome | isolation source: river surface water | place: USA:Blue River Watershed | collected 2017-08-15
CTTTGTTTGGCGTCGTTGAAGTGGCGTAAATAGTTTTTCTGGCGGCCTGGTGTGAGGGCGCGAAAGGCAGTCTCGAATTCGGGCGAAGCATCGAATTGTGCTTGTAATTCTTCTGGAACAGGAAATTGGGTTACCGGTGTGGGTTTAAGTTTGAGCCCTGCTTTCTCGACTTCTTGGGCTTCGAATAAATAAGAACGGATTTCGTCTTGCTTTTCGAGTATTTGAGCGAGGTTGGTGAAGCGCAACATGCGAAAGGTTTGTGCGGTTTCGGACGGCGCCACAAGCATTTGGTGGGTATCGGCCAAAAGCGGGCCTTTGAAGAAAGAAAAGCCGCAGTTGTCTTTGAAGCTGAAAATCATGGCAACGTTCTTTCCTTTATAGCTGTAGCACGGCCCGCCCCACTTCATGGTTTCTTCTTCAAACACAGACAATGCGATGCTGCGCAGGGCTTCAATTTCAGCAGCGTAAACTCTAACTGTACAGGCATCGGTGGCAAATTTGGAGCAACGACCACAGCCGTCTGCGAGGAAAATATCGATGGATTTTGTCATTTTCATGGATCAAAAATACAATTTCTGCTAGCTGTTGCAAAGGTCTTGGCTATATTTGCAGCATGAAATTAAAGCAGGTACCACTTGAACAACTCAATGCCTTGAACCCGGGCACACTTATGGAAGCTCTTCAGATCTCTTATCTTGAAATTGGAGATGATTATGTGAAGGCAAGTATGCCTGTCAATGAGCGCACCAAGCAACCGATGGGGCTTTTGCATGGTGGTGCAAGCGCTGCTTTGATGGAAACCGTTGGATCTCTAGGATCTGTATTACTGACTGACCCACTCACCCATTATTCAGTTGGTTTGGATATTTCAGCAAATCATGTTGGGGCGGTGCGCGAAGGAAGGGTCATTGCTACTGCTAAGCTGATCCATGCGGGGCGTAAAACGCATCTATGGAATATTGAAGTGAGAGAAGCGCAAAGTGAACGCCTGATCTGCCACGGCAAACACACCGTTATGGTGCTCCCTAAAGAAGATTAAGATGCTGTATTATCGCTTTCCAGGAGAAGAACTCCATAGCCTTGAAGGCGATTTCATTCAAACACAAGATATTGAAGGACATAATTTTATAGTTACTGACTTCAAGCAAGAAAACAAATACTATTGGTCTGAATCAGCTCAGCCCCAAGCGCAGCAAACTATTCCGCCTTTTTGCATCGAAAAACCTGAATACCTCGTGCAAGCCACACAAGTAGTGAAGGATTTAGAGCGCGGTTTGGCCGATAAGATTGTGTTGTCTAGGGTGAAAAAAGCTACCCAATCACTCCCCGACCCTAAAGTGCTATTTGAAAAGCTTTTGCAGCAGTACCCCAATGCGCTCGTTTACTATTTCCACGATACTAGCCTGGGTACCTGGTTGGGTGCGAGCCCAGAAATTTTAATGGAGCGCACACCAACGCATTGGCGCACTATGGCCCTCGCAGGCACGAAAGCAGCTGGCGAAGAGCGCGACTTCACTGCCAAAGAATACAACGAGCACGCCATGGTCACGGAGTTTATTGAAGGGCAGCTGCGGCAAATTCCGGGGGCAGCCGTTCAGGTTTCTGAACTTTCCACGTACAGCCCTGGGCCAGTGACACACTTGTTACAAGAACTCAAATGGCAAATGCCACAAAGCGTGCTACCGCTTTTGCTCAAGCACCTTCATCCTACGCCTGCCGTTGCGGGCTTGCCTAAAAAAGTGGCGCAGCAATACCTCGACGTCATTGAAAGCCACGAGCGCAGGATCTATACTGGCATCATTGGCAGAAGTACGGCTGGAGCTGAAAAACTCTATGTAAACCTGCGCTGCGCAGAGGTTTGCGACCATACGCTATATTGCTATGTGGGTGGCGGCTTTACGCCAGATTCAGTACCCGAACTCGAATGGGACGAAACCGAAAATAAAAGCCAAACTTTGTTAAGGCTGCTTTGATTTGCCGTAAATTTGCGTCATGCAAAGCTCAGACAAAGAACTGGTCCAATTTGTGGTGGCGGCCCTCGCCCATCACGGGATTCAAAAAGTTGTCTTGTCTCCAGGTTCTCGCAACGCATCTTTTGCCATCGCTTTTGACGCGCACCCACAAATAGAAACTCTTGTTGTCCACGACGAACGCGCGGCAGCTTTTATTGCTTTGGGCTGGGCCGAACAAACCCAAACACCTGTAGCCATTTGCTGTACCTCTGGATCAGCGTGCCTCAATTATTATCCGGCGCTGGCAGAAGCCTATTACCGCAATATTCCCATTCTGGCACTCACCGCAGACCGCCCATCTAAATGGATCAATCAGGGCGATGGCCAAACCATTGTACAGGCAGAAGTATTTAAAAATCATGCCCATGCTTATTTAGCATTTGATGAAGATTCCTTTGAAAACAATTCAGCGTCTAAGCGCGCTATTACTCATTTTTTAGGGCATTTGTCTCAGGCTTGGAAAGGCCCTATTCACCTCAATATTGGCCTGAACGAACCGCTTTACGGGCTTGCAGCGCTGCAAACATTTGAATTCGAAGCACAGCTTCCACAAGCTATAAACCCTGTTTTACCCGATTTCACGCAAATTGAAGGCAAAAAAATCATGGTTTTGGTGGGTCAAATGGATCCGAATCCGCGTTTGGAATACTTACTTGGTCAATTTGCTGAACTGAGCAATGTGGTGGTGCTTGTCGAGAATACCTCCAACCTGAAAAACGAATTATTCAACCATTGCATAGACCGCAGCTTGAACGGTTTTGAGCAGCATGACCCCGCTTTTCAGCCCGAGGTCTTGATCAGTTTTGGCGGCGCAATCGTCTCCAAACGCATCAAAGCCTATCTAAGACAAATCCCTTTGGAAATACATTGGCGCATTGCTTCAGACTTTCCTGAAATGAACACCTTTGGAACGCTAACGGCAACTTTACCCTTGCAACAAACTCAGTTCTTGGAGGCTTTGCTCAGAAGTCATTTGTCTTTGCAAACCCTTAATTACAAGGGCAAATGGAAGGCCATCGATTACATCGCCAAAGACAAACAAGAAACGTTTGAAACTTCTCAAACAACACTTTTCGATTACGATATTTTCAATAGCGTTCAAGCGCTCCTCAAAGGCCCTATGCACTTGCACCTGGCCAATAGCTCAGTGGTGCGCTACGCGCAGTTGTTTGACCCGATTGCCCAGGTAACTTACCACAGCAACCGCGGCACCAGTGGTATAGACGGTTCTGTTTCCACAGCAGTTGGTGCAGCACTGGCCAGCCCAAATGAACAGCATTTGCTCATCTGTGGAGACACCTCCTTTATCTACGACAGCAACGCGCTCTGGACCTCTCCTTTTCCGCAGAACCTGAAAATCATCTTGATTCAAAACCACGGCGGCGGCATTTTTCAGATCATTCCAGGCCCAGCCAACTCACCGTTACGGGCTCAGTATTTTGAAGCTACGCACCAAAAGTCACCTGGAAAAATAGCCGAAGGATATGGTTTTGAGGTGCAATATCTCTCAGATAAATCTCAACTAGAAGACAGCATCTCTACCTTTTTAGCGCGCACAGACGGGCCTCAAATAATAGAAATCACAACTGCGCAAGACCAAAACGCGCAAGTATTGCAAGACTTTTTTAATTTCGTAAAAAAATAAACATGACCTCTTTCGTCGATTACCTTTCTATTTTAGGAACCTCCGTTGGGCTTACCTACTTGTTTATCCTGACGCTTCTCGAAATTGTCCTTGGCATCGACAACATCATCTTTATTTCAATTATTACCGACAACCTTCCCAAAAACAAACAACGCAGTGCACGCCTCATTGGCTTGAGTTTGGCCCTCGTGATCCGCATCATCATGCTGAGCTTGGTTTCCTGGATCATGACCCTAGACCGCGAGCCCTTGTTTAGCTTAGCAGGATATTCCTTTACAGCGCACAGCTTGGTCTTGCTCGTTGGCGGCTTGTTCTTGATCTACAAGTCGGTTGGCGAAATGCATTCGAGTGTCAAAGGTGAGGCGCACGATGCCAAATCAAAGGCCTACGCTACTTTTTCAGCGGCGGTATTGCAAATTGTGATCATCGACTTCATTTTTAGTTTTGACTCCGTTATTTCAGCCATCGGCATGACCAACGACATCGCCCATGAAACCCATGGCAATCCGCTTGTCATCATCATCTTATCGGTCTTGATTTCCATGTTCGTCATGATGCTCTTTTCGGGCCCTATCAGTAAGTTTATCAATGAGCGCCCAACCATCAAAATGATAGCGCTTTCGTTCTTGGTTTCTATTGGCGTCATGCTCATCGCTGAAGGCTTTGGCGAACACATGCAAAAAGGCTACATCTACTTTGCCTTGGTATACGCCCTTATTGTCGAGATGCTCAATTTGCGCATGCGCAAAAACCTAAACAAATGAGCCCGCAAGAGGCTGCAGTGCTGCTCAATATAGACCTACAAGAAGACCTCGAAGAGCAAATTGAACAAGTCATCTTTGCGCTCAAGCAAAAAATCTACAGACAACTTGATCAGCTCTTGTTGTATCCCAAATGGTATAAAGAATTGGACAAAATTGATCGTGCTGCCCGAGTTTTAGCCATCAAATGGCACTCATCAACGCAACATGAGACCACAACACAAAGCTCGAAAATCTCAGTAAGCGACCAGCATTTGCCTATGTTGGCGTTTTTCAATCAGTACCAAGTTCAACGAAAGGCAATGGCACTCCAATTTCAACAAGCATTTGATCCTCAGGTCTTGGCTGCAATTTTAAAGGATTGGAGCGAAGTGCAGAAACAATACCTCGCCTACTGGTCTCAAACGGAACTCTCTTTGGTGGAAAGTCAATTGACGGCACAGTTTGACCCGCAAGTGATCTTTTTGTTGCTTCAGGAATTAAAAGAAAAAAACGTGTTGTGTGTAGGCGATTTAAAAAACAATGAAATACCGACGCAGCTGCAAGCTTACATTTCCTGGGCCCAAAAACTTTGGAGCAGACTGAAAGCTAACTAGACTGCTTGACAATTAAAGCTCGCCGCCGCCATCTCCGGTACTTTGCTTGGCTTTGGAGATTTCTAGTTTTCCAAATTTATAGCTTGCCGAAACATACACTCTGCGCGTGAGCCATTTGAATTCACCCGTTTGAACAATTCCTGGGCGGTCTACTTCAAAATAGAAGCCTTGGCGATCAAAGATGTCGGTGACGCGGGTACCGATGCTCCAATTGCCGTTGGCCAATTTCTTTTCAAAAGCCAAGTCAATTGGTCCTTTTCTTTGGGCAATACCCTGAACCGTGACACGCGGCCCGTTGTAATTGACACTCAATTGTAGAGTTGCTGTTTTCTTCCAGAATTCATAAGAAGTGTTCCACTTGACGTTGTGGTTGAAACCTTGGCGGTCTGGAAACTCAGCCATATTTGTTTTGTACCAAGTGTAGTTGCCGTTATAAGAAATGGTGCTGCGCAAAGAAGGGCTGGGTTTAAACATCAGGATGAGCTCGGCACCCAAGGCTTTGGTTTGCGCGATGTTCATGTAGGTAACAGCACTCGTGTTGTCTGGATAAAATTCTTTGAAGCGCGAGATGACGCCGTCAGATTGGCGAAAGAACAAAGCACTCGACAACGTCAATTTCTTTTTTTCGAGTGAATAAGCCAAATCAAAAGAATGAATGTATTCTGGGCTCAGGTAAGGATTTCCGCGCTGTAAATTAAAAGGATCAGAATAATTGGTAAACGGATTGAGCTCGTTGGCAGAAGCCCTCTTGATGCGACGCGAATAACTCAAGCTCAGTTCTGATTTAGGTTTGAGCTCATAGCGCACATGAGCTGAAGGAAAGAAATTGAAGTAGTCGTTGACAATGCGGATGGTGTCTGAAATCAGGTTCGGAATCTGGTAGGCTTTCTCCGCACGTAATCCAGCTTGCAACTTAAAGCGCTTGACTTGCTTACCCGCAACGCCATATACACTATAGACTTGTTCTTTGTAGCCATAGAGGAAATTGGCAAGTGTGTCTTCTTGGTACGTATTGAGTGTGTTGTTGAGCGTTTCTGAGTAAGTATCTACAAGTTGATCTCTTAAGATGGCTTTGACACCTGCCTCTGTGCGCAAACCGAGATTTGGAAATAAATAAGTTAGGTCGGCCTGAGCGGTGGTGATGTTGTTTTTGTCGGTATTGAACAAGCGCTGATCTAATATAGGGAGCGCCGAGAGCGAGGTATCGGGGTTGTAGTAAGTATTGATATAATAGCCTGCGATATCTTCGGTGCCCAGCGATTGATTGACATCCAAAATGAGATTGCCGCGCTCGTTTTTGAAATCGTGCTTGTAATTGAGGTTGAGGTCTAAATTTTGGCGATCTGTAGGGTCGTAGGAATCTCGGCTCCAGAGGTTGGTGATGATTCCGGCTTCGTTGAGTTGCGCGTTCCAGAGCTCGCCGGTGCGGTCGCGCTGCGTCAGCGAACCCGTAGCAACAAAACCGATGGTATTGCGCAAATTGAGGTTGATATCTGTGCCCATCCGAAAGGTCTGGCCGGCGTCGAGGTCGGTACCGGTGCGGTTTTGGTCGAGGATGAAAACGCCAGAACTGAGCTCTTGGCGGATGTCGTTGTAGTTGTTGCGGTAGCCTTCTAAATAGCGCGCGTTGTAGGTACCAAAGACATTGATGTTGCCATTGCGGTAGCTCAGCGACACACTGCCTTCACCGACATTGCCGCCGCGCAAGTCGCCAGAAGCGAGGTTGGTAGACACCAAGCCGTTGAAACCGAGTAGTTTATTCTTTTTAAGGACGATATTGATGATGCCAGAGGTGCCGTCCGGGTCGTATTTAGCCGACGGATTGGTCACGATTTCTACGCGCTCAATTGAATTGGCCGGCAAGGCATCTAAAAGTGTTTTGCCGTTTCCTCCGCTCATAGAACTCGGGCGCCCATCAATTAAAATAGTCACGCTGCCTTGACCGCGCAGCAAAACACCACCGTCTTGATCAACTTCTACAGACGGCAAGCGGTTGAGGATGTCGTTGGCCGTACCACCATTGACGTTCAAATCTTCCGCGACATTATAGACTTTTTTATCAATGCCAGTTTCCATGACCTCTTTTTGACCGCGCACCACTACTTCTTTGGTTTCTTGGGTCTTGGGCTTTTGCATGCGCAAGGTTCCTAAATGCAAGTTGGCCTGTGTTGGCTTTAGTTCAAAAGACTCAGTGATTTCGTCTTCGTGTAGGGCAACAGAAAGTTTGAGGTAGTATTTACCAGGGCTGGCGAGTATTTCAAATTTACCATCGGGCTTGCTAAATGAACCCTTTACAAAAACGGAATCTGGCAATTGAAATAGTTTCAAGGAAACGTATTCTAAGGGCTTGCTTTGCTCGTAACTGAGCACTTTTCCAGTGATACTGATGAGGTTTTGCGCTTCATACTTGCCGAAAAAAACAAGTAAAAAAACGAGAAGGATGGAGAAAGGAGTGAATGCGCGTTGAAACATAGCGCAAAAATACGCAATTCATTTGCTAAAATCATTTATATTTGCGTTTCTAAAAAACGGATTATGACAGAGCAATTCAGCTTCGAAGACCTTAAAAACAAATTCAACACCAACAAAAAATTCAAGTTGGGCACTTATTTAGTGGCTGGCATCATCGGTGTAGTAGTTCTTTATTTCTCTTACCGTCAGTTTATTTGGGGGCCTGCCAACGAAAAGGCCAACGACGGATGGTGGGTTGCACTCAACTACATCTCCAAAGATTCTACCGACCAAGCCATTCGCTTGCTAGAGCCTTACGTCAAAAACAACGACGGTAAAACAGGTGGAGAAATCGGCCAATTCCTTTTAGGCAAACAATACATGAAAAAAGGAAAGTTTGCTGCCGCCCTTAAAATGTTAGAAGATGTAGACCTTTCTGATACCTATGTTTCTACCATGAGCATTGGTCTTCAAGCCGACTGCCACAGCCAAATGAAAAAATACAACGAAGCGCTTGACCTCTATTTGCAAGCTGCCGATCGCGAAGACAACGAATTCACGACGCCAATGTATTTATTCAAGGCCGGATTGGTTTGCGAGAAAAAACTCAACAAAAAAGCAGATGCAGCCGCTCACTACCAACGCATCAAAGACGACTACCCTAACTACGCAAGCACCAAAACCATCGACCGCTACATCGCTCGATGCGCAACTAAATAATTATCATCATGGCTACAGCAGGTAAAAACCTCTCTGCCTTTGATCCAACAACATTAAGTAACTGTGCCGATTTTCGAATCGGCATTGTTGTTTCTGCTTGGAACGGGCACATCACCGAACGCTTATTAGAAGGCGCCATCAGTGCGTTAGATGCCATTGGTCAGCAGCCAGCATTGCGCACCATCATTGAGGTGCCAGGGGCTTTTGAACTGCCGCTTGGCGCTCAAAAACTTTGTCAGCGCAACGATATCGATGGTGTACTGGCTATTGGAGTGGTGATTCAAGGTGAAACCCGCCATTTTGATTTTGTATGCAGTGGCGCCACCCAAGGGCTCATGGACGTCATGCTCAAGCACGACAAACCAGTCGGTTTTTGCTTACTCACCGACAACACCGAACAACAATCTTTAGACCGCGCTGGCGGCATACACGGCAACAAAGGCACAGAAGCCATGGTCGCTGTTTTGCAAATGCTCCAACTCTCCTTATCATGACACTCATCAAATCTATTTCAGGAATCCGCGGCACCATTGGCGGTGCTGTAGATCAAGGTCTCACGCCTATAGACGCCGTTAAATTTGCCGCAGCATACGGCACTTGGTTGCAACAACAACACCCTGGCCAACGTCTCAAGGTGGTCATTGGCCGCGACGCACGCATTTCCGGCCCTATGATTGCCGCACTTGTACAACAAACGCTTGTTGGCTTAGGTATTGACATCATCGACCTCGGTTTGTCAACAACACCAACAGTTGAAGTAGCGGTGCCCTTAGAAAACGCCCATGGTGGTATTATCCTCACTGCCAGCCACAACCCCAAGCAATGGAACGCGCTCAAATTGCTCAATGCAAAAGGCGAATTTATTTCAGGGGCCGAAGGCGAGGCTTTACTCCAAATTGCCGCTGACGAAGCCTTCTCTTTTGCCGAAGTAGATGACCTCGGCAGCATCACACCCAACGATACCTATCTTGAAAAACACATTCAAGCCATTTTAGATCTTCCCTTAGTAGACAGAGCAGCTATTGCCGCAGCCAATTTCAAAGTTGTCGTAGATGCCGTCAATTCTACCGGTGGAACTTTCGTACCTGCTTTGTTGCGCGCACTAGGCGTAAATGAGGTCACTGAACTCTACTGCGAACCCACAGGCCACTTCCCGCACAACCCCGAGCCCTTACCTGAACACCTCACCGAATTATCGGCTCTTGTTGTCAAAGAAAATGCCCACCTCGGCATCACTGTAGACCCCGATGTAGACCGCCTGGCGCTCGTTTGCGAAGATGGCAGCATGTTCGGCGAAGAATACACTTTGGTCGCCGTTGCAGATTACGTCCTGACCCACACCCCTGGCCCAACGGTCTCGAACCTCTCCTCTACCCGTGCACTGCGCGACATCACAGAAGCACGTGCACTGCGTTATGAAGCCGCAGCTGTCGGAGAAGTGAATGTAGTGGTCAAGATGAAAGAAATTGGCGCTGTTATTGGTGGCGAAGGCAACGGAGGCATCATTTACCCAGAACTCCACTATGGCCGCGATTCTTTGGTCGGCATCGCCTTATTTTTAAGCCACCTCGCGCACCAAAAGTGCAGCCTTACCGCCCTGCGTGCAAGCTACCCCAATTACGTCATTTCCAAAAACAAAATTGACCTTTCGCCCACTACAGATGTAGACAACATCTTGATCCAAATGGCAAAGAAATATGAAGACAACGAGGTAGATACCACTGACGGCGTCAAGATTTACATCGACAAAGAATGGGTGCATTTGCGCAAAAGCAACACCGAGCCCATCATTCGCATTTATGCGGAGTCTAAAGATGAGGCAGCTGCCAACGATTTAGCTTTACGTATTATGAGCGAGATCAAGGCTTTGCAATAATTAGTTTCAATTATTGCTTTAAGTCTTTATTCTAGTCTTCTGAAATGATCGTATTTGTCCTTGATGAAGAGGATGAGTTCCATTTCGGAGGCCGTTTTGATGAATTGTTCATCGATATTGAGAAAGGTAATGAACGCATCGAATTCGGTGTCTGATAGCTCTATGATGTCAAAAGCCACATAAAGCCTAAGTAGTTCTTGTACAATGCGGCGTTGGTCGTCTTTGTATTCTTGTTCGGCAATCCAGCGCTTGTTTTGTTCTTTTTTGGAGAAGGCCTGATATAAGAAGGTAATTGGGCTCTGCAGCGCACTTACGCCTGTGACGGTTCGGGTTTCGCGCAGCGCTAGGTTTTCGCGTTCTTCTTTGATTTGCTCGAGTGTTTTGAGTGGTCTGACAATCACTTCTGGAGTTTCTTGCGGCAGGCGCTCGATATACGCCAATACCTTCGACTGACAGTTTTCGTCGGGCTTCACTACAAATTGATAAACTGGATAACCTTTGGTGGAAAGTGCAATGAGGTCGCCGGTACTTGCATAAACAGAAAAATGCCCGTTTGGCTGCCCAAAGACACCCCTACCAGTAGTTTTGTTGACCACCATCAGGTTGTAGAAGTTTTGAAGACGCAAAGTGTCAATGATTTTACCACTCACGAGTACTTGTTCGCACTGTGCCCAAGTTGAACCAGACAACAAGAGCAAGCAAAAGTAAAACAGCAATTTTTTAGAGCGTTTCAAAGTACCAAGTAAAATCTAAAAATGGGCCAATTAACAAAAAGACGGGTAAGGCCACCAAAAGTAACCACGCGGCCACAAGTATGATTTTAAAAAGCCTACTGGCGTCGCGCGCAATCGGGACAGACAGCGCTGCATTGACATGACTGGCAATGACTTCTTGAGCCGCCTCGCCATGAAGCACTTCGAGTTGCCCCAGCTTGGGATTGTGTGCCAAAATAACTTGCTTGAGCTCATGGTAGGCCTGATCCGATAAATCTTCGTAGTTGAGTTCGTAATTGATGCCTTGCTCATCGAGTTCTTGACGCAGGTGGTAGTTGCGTTGAAAACTGCGCACTTTAAAAGACATCAAAAAACCAAAAGCAAAGAGTATCCAACTCTCAATGAGGTAACCAACGGTAATCATGAGCAGCGAAGAGAGCAGCGCAAATACCAATAAGAATAAATCGCGTTTTTGACGCACGAACAATTTGAATAATTGGCCTCCGTCGAGCGGATCTATAGGAAGTAGATTGATGACGTTTAAAAATAAAAAAAGAAAACTGAGTTCGAGCAGCCAGGTTTGCTGGTAATGGTTGGCTAGAAAAAGGACCGTTAGACCAAATACAACACCAGGAAATGGCCCTGCGGCAATGACCAAAAAACTTTCTTTTTGGGAGTAATGCTTCTTGCTGCCCTGCACAAACGCACCCATGAGTGGTATAAACAGCATGCGCATGTCTTCGTATTTGAATTGTTTCATGAGCAAGTAATGGCCCATTTCGTGTAAGAAGAGTACCGTAACCAAATAGAACACAAAATCTAGCTCGTCGGAGAAGATGTAAAGGAAACTTAGGGCAAACAACAAAACAGAAAAAAGCGTCAGGCCCCAATTGCTCTGAACTTTGACCTTTTCGAGCACGGGTTTAGGCGCATACCAATCCGATGGGTTTTGGTTTTCCATGTGTTACATACCTGGCATACCGCCCATTCCCTTGAGTTTGCTCATCATACCCATCATGTTGCGAGGGTTGCTCATGAGTTTCATCATTTTGCGCATGTCTTCGAATTGCTTGAGCAACTTATTGATTTCTTGAATATTGGTACCGCTTCCTTTGGCGATGCGGTTTTTGCGCGAAGGATTGAGCAAACCAGGATTGGCTCTTTCTTTAGGCGTCATGGATAAAATAATGGCCTCAATGCCTTTGAAGGCGTCGTCTGGGATATCGACGTCTTTCATGGCCTTGCCCATACCGGGAATCATGCCCATGAGGTCCTTGACGTTGCCCATTTTTTTGATTTGTTGGAGCTGTGCTAAGAAATCATTGAGATCGAATTGATCTTTCATGATTTTCTTTTGCAAGCGGCGTGCTTCTTCTTCGTTGAACTGTTCTTGAGCGCGCTCTACCAAGGAAACGACGTCGCCCATCCCGAGGATGCGGTCCGCCATTCTTTTGGGATAGAAGATATCCAACGCATCCATTTTTTCGCCGGTACCGACGAATTTAATAGGCTTATTGACAACTGCTTTGATCGAAAGCGCTGCACCACCGCGGGTATCGCCGTCGAGTTTGGTGAGCACTACCCCATCGAAATTGATGCGCTCATTGAAGGCTTTTGCGGTATTGACGGCATCTTGACCCGTCATGGAATCTACTACAAATAGGGTTTCAGAAGGTTGCAAGGCTTGCTTGAGCCCAGCGATTTCGTCCATCATTTGGGTATCGACGGCCAAACGACCAGCTGTATCGACCAAAACGACATTGAACGCATTGCTTTTGGCATGGGCAATAGCTGCCTGTGCAATAGCAATTGGATTTTTTTCTTCTTTGTTGGAAAATACTTCAATGGAAAGCTGCTCTCCGAGCACGTGCAATTGGTCAATAGCCGCTGGGCGATAGACGTCGCAGGCAACGAGCAATACTTTTTTGCCTTTTTTGTTTTGAAGGTAAGAACCGAGTTTGCCTGTAAAGGTGGTTTTACCAGAACCTTGCAAACCTGACATCAGAATGACAGCTGGCGCACCTTTGAGGTTGATTTCTACCTCGTTGCCACCCATGAGCTCGATGAGTTCTTCGTGGCAAATTTTGATCATGAGCTGCCCTGGCGAGACGGCGTTCAAGACGTCTTTACCAAGCGCTTTTTCTTTAACGGTGTTGGTAAATTGCTTGGCTGTATTGAAGCTAACGTCGGCGTCCAGCAAGGCACGACGCACTTCTTTGAGCGTTTCGGCTACGTTAATTTCGGTAATTTGGCCTTGTCCTTTGAGGACTTTAAAGGCTCTTTCAAACTTATCGGTAAGATTCTCAAACATAATTCAAACGTGTCTGCAAAGATACACAGCAAATTTGAATTGGACTAGGAAAGCTCCATGGTAAGCGCGTGTTCGTCGATCATTTTACGCAAATTAAGCAAAGCATAGCGCATTCTACCCAAAGCGGTATTGATGCTCACGCCTTCAGACTCCGAAATCTCTTTAAAAGAACGCTCTTCAAACAAGCGCATGTAAATCATTTCGCGTTGGCTTTCAGGTAAGTGAGCCATCATGGCATGCAGTTGTTCTGCAATCTCCTCTGCAGTGGTAAGTTGCACAAAATTGGCGTCTTCACTGGCAATGCGGTGGAAAATATTGTAATCTGCTGACCAAGAATGGCGCTCTGAAATCATGCGGTGTTTGGCCACTTTTCTAAAATGGTCGATCACGAGGTTATGTGCAATACGCAAAACCCAAGGCAAGAACTTACCCTCTTCGTTGTAGGCGCCTAATTTTAATTTCTGAATAACCTTTACGAAGGTTTCTTGAAAGATGTCGTTGCTCAGTTCGGCGTCTTTGACTTTGTTATAAATGAACTTAAATATCGCTTCTTGGTGACGCGACAAGAGCTGTGCGAAAGCTTCTTCTTTACCGGCAACGTAGGATTGGATGAGCTGAGAATCGCTTAATTGAGATAAGATCATAGTTTACACTTTTGTGCTGAAATTGGTTTCGGCGGTTAAAGGTAAATTTGATCTATAGGCGACTTTTAGGGTTTAGTTCAGCGAATATATAGATTATTTGTCAGCAAATAAAAAAAATCTACAAAAAAAAGATTGCTTAATTTTGAGCACTAAAATTTAACAAATGCCTTCATTAGCTTCAAAAGCCATCGACATGCCCGCTTCGCCAATTCGCAAATTGGTTCCTTATGCGGAAGCCGCCAAAAAAGCGGGCAAAACAGTTTACCATCTCAATATCGGCCAGCCCGATATCCACACCCCAGACGCGGCACTTGAGGCCATTCACAACCTAGATCAGCAGGTACTCGAGTACAGCCACTCTGCCGGCTTTGAATCGTATCGTCAAAAATTAGCACTCAGCTACCAAAAACAAGGCATCCCCGTTCAAACCGAAGACATCATCATCACAACTGGCGGTTCAGAAGCACTTATTTTTGGCCTCATGACCGCTTGCAACCCCGGCGATGAAGTCATTATCCCAGAGCCGTTTTATGCCAACTATAATGGTTTTGCTGTGATGGCAGGCGTAAAAGTTGTTCCGGTGACCTCTCATATAGAAAATGGTTTTGCACTCCCACCAGTGGCTCAAATTGAGGCGCAAATCACCTCCAAAACCAAAGCCATCATTATTTGCAACCCTGGCAACCCAACTGGCTACCTCTATACCCAACAAGAACTAGAGCAACTCCGAGACATCGTTCAAAAACACGACCTCTTCTTATTTGCCGACGAAGTATACCGCGAGTTCTGTTACGACGGTGCCAAGCCCTACTCTACCATGAACCTCACAGGTATCGAGCAAAATGTAGTCATGATTGACTCCGTTTCTAAGCGCTACTCGATGTGTGGTGCCCGCATTGGTGCCCTGATTTCAAAAAACAAAGAATTCATGGCTGCTGCCCTGAAATTCGGACAAGCGCGTTTGTCTCCCCCGACCGTAGATCAGATTGCTGCTGAAGCTGCCTTAGACACCCCACAAAGCTATTTTGATGAAGTAGTAGCGGAATACGTGGCGCGCCGCAATATCATGGTTGAGGGCCTCAATAGCATTCCGGGTGTTTTTTGCCCTAAACCTAGTGGTGCTTTTTATTGTGTAGCTAAATTCCCTGTTGCCAATGCAGAGCATTTTTGCCAATGGTTGCTGGAAGAATTCTCCTTTGAAGGACAAACCGTCATGATGGCGCCTGCGAACGGATTTTATGCCACACCGGGCGCTGGCTTGCAAGAAGCGCGCATTGCTTATGTACTTGATCAAGCGCACCTCAAAGCTGCAGTGGAATGCTTGCGCGTAGCACTCGAGCAATACCCAGGTAAACTCAACTAAGCAACGAACCAAAGGCCGCACTAAAGTGTTCAACTGACATGAAACAATTTGAAGTACCCGCATTTTACCGCTCGCCTTTGCTCAGCAAAATCAAAGCACAGCGCAAGCTTGCCGATCCACGCAAAAAAGATTTCAGCCCCTCAGCACTTCAAATTGGCAAGTTCACCTTCTTGATCGCGCGGCATTTTGGATTTTGCTACGGTGTAGAAAACGCCATCGAGCGCAGCTATAAAGCATTGCAAGAGAACCCTGGCAAGCGCATTTTTTTGCTCAGCCAAATGATCCACAACCCGGCGGTCAACGCCGACCTCACCGGTAACGGCATCCAATTTTTACAAGATACACAGGGCAAACAACTCATTGCATTTGACACACTCACTCCCAACGATATTGTCCTGATTCCAGCTTTCGGTACCACTCTTGAAATTGAACAACAACTCTCCGATCTAGGCCTCGACATCCAAACCTACAACACCACTTGCCCCTTTGTAGAAAAAGTCTGGAACCGTTCAGAAAAACTTGGTGAAACCCAACACACCATCATCATTCACGGCAAGCACGACCACGAAGAAACGCGTGCTACTTTTTCACATGCCGTAGCCAATGGACCTGCCCTCATTGTCAAAGACATGAAAGAAGCACAAGTGCTTGGCGCCTACATTTTAGGCCAAAAATCAGCAGCCGAATTGCTGGACTTTTTTGCAGGTAAACTGAGTGAGGGTTTTGTGCCTGAAATCCATTTGTCTAAAATTGGGGTAGTGAATCAAACCACCATGTTGGCCTCTGAAACCCAAGCCATCACAGATTATTTGAGAGGTTGTTACATCCAATTACACGGTGAAGCCAACATCAAAACCTACATGGCCGACACCCGAGACACACTCTGCTATGCCACCAACGACAACCAATCCGCAACGCTCGGTTTGCTCGAAGAAGCAGCAGACCTCGCTATTGTGGTCGGTGGCTACAATAGTTCCAATACAAGTCATTTAGTAGAATTACTCGAACAAAAGTTCCCGACCTACTACATCAAAGACGCTTCTGAAATTCAAGAAAACGGCCTGCATCATTTTGATTACCACCATAAAGAAATGAAACTGACCGAGCGTTTTCTTCCAGACCGCGAACAACTTCAGGTCGTGCTCACATCTGGCGCTTCTTGCCCAGACAGCATTGTAGAGGAGGTCATGATGAAAATACTCTCTACGCAATACACACAAACCGAATTGGAGGGCTTGCTTTCAAATCTTGCATAAATTTCAACCATGAAAATTTACACCAAAAAAGGAGATCAAGGCAGTACAGGCCTCATTGGCGGTACACGCGTCTCGAAAGGAGATGTACGTATAGAAGCTTACGGCACCGTAGATGAACTCAATTCGTATATCGGCCTGATCAGTACCTTAGACATCAATTTGCTGTACGTTGCTCAACTCCAAGAGATCCAAGACCGCCTTTTCACGATTGGCTCTCATTTGGCTGCCGATCCAGAGAAGTCAAAAATGCAATTACCAGATCTTCTCGAAAGTGACGTCGAAAAACTCGAACACTGGATGGATGTCATGGATGAAGCCTTGCCACCACTCACCGCTTTTATTTTACCAGGTGGTCATGCCATAAGTGCCCACACGCACGTGGCGCGTTGCATTTGTCGCAGAGCAGAGCGCATGGCCGTCACTCTTGACGAACTTGAAGGTGTTGAAGCACTGGTACTCACCTACCTCAATCGACTCAGCGATTACCTCTTTGTCTTGTCTAGGAAATTCAGTCTTGACAACGGTGTACAAGAACACACCTGGACACCTCGACATTAAATTTTTGCGAGTTTTTTTGTTTGGCACTTGGAATTTTGGAAATAAAAATTACTTTTGCCAAAAATTAAACCTAAATATTTAGCTCATGTACTGGACACTGGAACTTGCCTCCTACCTTGAAGATGCACCGTGGCCTGCCACTAAAGAAGAACTCATCGATTTTGCTATTCGTACCGGCGCACCACTGGAGGTTGTAGAAAACCTACAAGACCTCGAAGACGAAGGTGATATGTATGAAAGTATCGAAGAAATATGGCCCGACTATCCATCTAGAGAAGATTTTCTTTTCAACGAAGATGAATATTAAGCACTGACTAGCATTTATGGAATCCTGCCTCGGCAGGATTTTTTTTTACCTCAATAAGTGAACAAAGCCTAGGATTCGCTTCACTTCACCTTTGTTGATCTCTTGGTATTCAAGTAGGTAGTTATAGACGCCATCAGGGCAATCAGTGCCATCTTCAAATGCGCCATCCCAGTATGCCAGCGGATCTTGACTCACAAAGATTTCTTCTCCCCAACGATTGAAGATGGTTAGGCTGTAATTTTTGGGCGTAAAACCGGTTGAGAAGACCGGAAAGAAGGTATTGTTAAATGCTTGGCCATCAGGCGTAAATGAATTGGGGATATAGACCGCTATGTTATTCATGACCGTAGCGGTCAGGGTCAGTGAATCAGTACAACCAATATCTGTGGAGCTCACCAACTGAATATTGTAAGTACCGTCGACAAAAGGCAAAGCATAGTCAAATGAACTTGCCGCGTTTTCAAAAGTACTGCCATTAATGGTCCAAAGATGGTTGAGGTTACCCGACGTAACATTGTATACCGTAATGGTAGGGTCGTCTATCTCAACCTGATCTGGATTGATATAAAAATTAGGCACCGGAATAGGGTCAATTTGCACGGTGGCTTGCACAGGTGCAGACGCACAACCATTTGCATCGGTTCCGTAAACCAAATAAGTTGTGGTTTGACCAGTGCAAACGGTTAGGCTACCGTTGGCATTTTGAGCGGTATCCCAAAAATAATTCAAAGCGCCAGATGGCACGAGCGTGACGCAAGTATTGGCACACACAAAGGTATCCGCAACACTTACCAAAGGAAGCGCCCATTCGCTTAAAGTCAAAACAACCATTGAATCACAACCATTTTGATTGTTCAGATGAACCGTATAAACGCCTGGGCTATTTATATTTAAGCCATTGAAGGAAAGCGTTGAATCGGCGCAAATAGTCATCGAGACATAACTGGTGTCGGCTTCCATATTGACCGTTAGGAACACCAAAGAATCGCAGCCAAATTGATTGCTGAGCGTCGCTTGATAGGTGCCCGCTGAGCTGATTGACTGGCCAAAAAATGAATAAGTGGAACCAATACATAAGCTCATGTTGCTTACCGAGGTATCGGGTTGCAGCACCGAAATAGCGATAACATCTTGCGCAATACAACCTAAGTTATCCTGCACATTGAGCACATAGCTTCCTGCATTTTGCACATAAATAGTGGCGGTAGTGGCGCCGGTTGACCACAAATAAGTACCTGTAGAGCCTGTTGGTTGTAAAAGAGATGAATCGCCAAGGCAATGCGAGAGATCCGGACCGAGGTCGAGAACCGGTTGTTGAACAGAGACGACAATGGAATCTCGGGCCAAGCCACAGCCACTCGGCACGTCGAGCCAATAGGTGCCCGCCGCATTGATGGTGATGCTAGCTGTATTGGCACCATTGCTCCAGGTGTAGGCTGTGTAAGAGGAATCTGGTTGCAAGGTAATGGCTGTACCGGCACAAATAAGGGTGTCTTGACCTAAATTTGGTGGTGTACCGGGCGCAGGAGGAGCATAGTTAAAAACCAACTGTCCTGCGGCTCCTGCTTGGGCACCAAAAGAAGATCCGGCGCAGGCAGGCCCAGTGTGTAAAATAGTACCGGGATTGCCGCCACTCAAAACAGGAACGACGTTGGTAGGTGTTGTGGCTTGCTGAAAAACAATGGCTCCACCGCCACCGCCGCCACCTGGACCATGACAAGCCGAGGACCACATGGTGCTAAAGATATTTCCACCATTCCCACCACTTACATTGACATTGAGATTGCTACTGACATTCTGCGTGAGCAGGTAAACACAGCCACCGGCTCCACCGGCACCCGCGCCTTCAGAATCGGTGTTACCGATGACATTTAAGCCATTGGCAGCAATTTGTTGGTTGTTGCCTATAATCGTTGGGGTAATAATAAAAACGATGCCGCCGCCATTTGATCCGGGCGTTGCATTGAGGCCATTGTCTTTGTAACCACCGCCGCCACCTCCACCGAGATAAGCACGGTAAGTACTGTAGTCTAATGCGTAGCCACCCATGCCAAAAGCGGTGTTTACAGGACAAGAACCAGAAAACTGATTGCCGCCACGGCCGCCAACGCCACCGTTTGAACCACCACCTGCACCCGGGTTGCCAGAATTGGCTCCACCACCGCCATTGGCGAGCGGCGCTCTATTGCCATCTAAATTGAGTGGCGCAAGCGCAATCCCCTCTCCTTTTTTACCAGCACTTGCTCCTGAACTTGCGTAATTGGGGTCATTGCACATGAACCAACCAGTGGTTACAGCGCCACCCACAAAACCTTTGCCGCTGACATCTATGCTATTGTTAAAAGTAAGGCTTGTAGTAGCTTCAATGGCTACCACCCCACCTGTACTTCCGTTCCAAGGGCTCGCCGTCACTACAGCGTTGATAGTGGCTTGATTATAAACGGGCACGCGGATCAATTGAACTTTGCCAGAAACCACAAAAGGTTTGCATAAGTTACTTACAAAAGTGATGGTATTGCCGCTGATACTGGCAATATTGGTGAATTCAAAGTTTCCAGCCGAGCCCAAGGCCACAATTTGCCCAAAACTTGCGGTATTGGTTTGGTTAATGGTTGCCCCTTTCATTTGGATCAGGAGCACCCGATCGCCAACTGCAAAACCCATAGCACTGCTTACCGTGACACTGTTTGAAGTCATATTGGTAACGGCTGTATAGATATTGACGATACCACCGATAGATTGTGCGTTTAGCCTGGTATAAAACGCGAGCAAAAACACTAATGATAATAAATGAAGGTATACGCGTTGACTATTCTTTGACATGAGAAAATGATTCAAAATGCTTCTGTGTCAAAGATAAGCATTTGAATGCAAAGGATTTCAGAACAGAAAAGATTTACCTCATGAGCAGCACATGCCCACTGACGCGCATGATTTGATCGGTATTGAGCGTCTTGAAATCGATGACGTACGTGTAGGTGCCTTCTGGCGCAGCGTAAATATCAATTTTGCCATCCCAACCCGCCTTCGCATCATAGGACTCAAAAACAGGCTCTCCCCATCTATTAAAGATCGTCATATGGAAAGATTGTGGGTCAAAACCCGAAGTAAATACAGGCGTAAAGAGGTTGTTAAGGGCATCTCCATCGGGCGTAAAGGTGTTGGGGACATAATAAATGATGCCTCCTTTGATTTGAATTTGAACCTGGCTCTCGGCAGTACATCCTTCAGCACTCACCACATTTAAGGTGACAGTATAATTTTGATCCTCGACAAACGGATAAGTGTAATCGAATTCATTTTGGCCATTCTCAGCAGTTGTACCATCTCCAAAATCCCATGTGCTGACAGCGGCATTCTGGGCATTAGATGTAAAATTAACCGTCGGATCATCACTTGTTAGAATGGTAGGGCTTGCGGTAAAATCTGCTGACGGTTGTGGGTAAACTGTTACAGTGGTTTGAGCAGAGTCAAGGCAATTATACTGATTGGCCCCAACCACCATATAGGTAGTTGTGCTTGCCGGTGTAACGGTATTGGTGCTTGCGGTCAGTTGTGGGTCGTTCCAAACATAATTGAGCGCGCCAGAAACCGTAAATTGTGCCGCAAAACCAGGGCAAATACCTTGATCTGGTGTGATTTGCAGCTGTGGAGCAGGATTAACTGTAATGCTGAGGGCCGTGCTGTCTTGACAACCTTCCGGAGAAGTTCCGATCACTTGATAAGTGCCCGAAAGTGGTAAGGTAAGCGTTTGCGAAGCATTGCCATTTGAAATGGAAAGCGGACCATTCCAACTCAAAGAAGAGGCGCCAGTGGCCGAGAGCTGCAAAGTGTCGTAAGCACAAAGGGTGGTTTGATTGGCTGCAAGTGTCATGACAGGCAACGGTGCAACGGTAATGGTGAGGTTCTCAGTGTGGGTACACAGGAAGTTATCTACTGCTGTAACCACATAAGAAATAGTTTGTTGTGGACTGACATTTAAAGCAGGGCTTACCGTTGGAATAGTGGTATTTTGCGCAAGCCATGCGTAGCTTACATTGCTGAAATTGCTTTGCGGAACCAAAGATGCCTGCCCCCCAAAACAAATGAGTGTGTCGTTGAGCGCGAAAACGGGTTCTTGCGAAATTGAGATATTGATGGTGATCAGGGAATCACAACCTGTTGTCGTCTGGGAAGAATCTATATAAATACCTGACTGGGTATAGGTCTGGCCATTCAATACAAACGGACCACCATTGCATAGTGTGTCAGCAACCTGAATTTGATAGCTTGGCAAAACGGTGACATCTACCTGATCTGTAGTGGTGCAACCTAAAGCACTGGCATTATCGGTAACGGTAAGCGTATAGGTTTGAACGATGGGCCATCCGGTATTGACATTACTCAAGGTAAGCGTCGGATTCGCCACATTACTCGCACTCAAGCCCGTTACCGGAGACCAACTGTAACTGAGGCCTGCTTGAGCGGCCAAACCTAAGTTACCCGTTTCACCAGAACACACGGTAATATTCTGCCCCGCGTTGGCCGCAGGCGTATTGCCAATGGTGAGATTGAGCGTAACGATGGAATCACAACCGTGAATGGAGGTTAGTGTATCTAGATATGTGCCTGACTGCGTGAGTTGTTGGCCATTGAATGTATACTGACCCGAACAGGAGGTTTGGTTGCTCGTTTGCGCAAATTGTGGCTGAATAGTCACGACGATTTGATCAGTTGTGGGGCACATACCAGGTGAATTAGCCATAGTGGTAGTAACCGTATAGGTTTGGGTGATGGGCGCACCGGTGGTATTGGGCAAGGTGACTACTGGGTTGGCCACATTCGTAGCCGATAATCCTGTAGCAGGCGACCAACTATAACTATTGTTTGGATTGGGAGCGGTGCCGATAGTGACGGGTGTATTGGAACAAGTTGTAACGTCTACCCCAGCATTCGACTGCGCTTGATTGGTGTAAATAATGACGTTTCGGATTGAATGCTGATCATAGAGCGCCCCCGTACTTGCTGTAAAACCGACATAGCCGGTGTAGTTGATCGTAAAATTGGTGGTCAGCAGCGGCACATTATTGACAAAAACGGTGATGACGCCGTTGTTGTAAGTGATTTTGACGGGTTGGTAGTTGGCGTTTCTTAAATAATTCAAGGAACCCCCTGAGTTTTGGATTTTGGGTGTGGCTGGCAAGCATTCGTTGTAACCAACCCCCGTAAAAATTTGAATTTCAGGGTTGGTACCACCTTGACTACAGTTGTCATAGGTATCAATCGCTACCTTTAAACCGTTAGCCGAAGCGGGAATACCCAAGCCCGCGCCCATCACAAAACCAGTAGGAGGCACGGGTATAAAACAAAAAGCCAGACCGTCGGCTGCGTTTCCGCCCCAGATGCGGTATTCGAACTCAACGGTCCATTGTTGGCAGACGGTAATATTGAGCGGTGTGTTGTAAAAAATACTGCCCGATTGCGAAGGGGTTGAATTGGTTAAAATGAGTTCGTTTGGAAAATTGTCTACATCGCCTGGCGTATCACCGACCATAGCGTTTCCATTGGTACTCCAGCCTGTTGTAATCATGTTTGGAGAGCCTGTTAGCTGTCCGAATACAAAAGTCTGAGCGCTTAACTCATTTATAATGAAGGTAAAAGCGGTAAATGCAAAAAGAAAATAAACTCTCATCGGCTTCAAAACGTTATAAACAAAGATAGGTTGCTAAATTTAAATATTTTAATTGCTTTTTATTTCTACTTAGTGTAAATTTGACACATACTAAACTTCAATGGCATGAAAGCCCAAACTAAACACACTACCCACCAAGAACGATTCCAGCCTTTCAATATTGTTGTATTTGGTGGCGACGGCGACCTCTCGATTCGCAAAATCTTACCCGCTATTTTTCACCGCGACCTCGATGGCCAGCTCAATATTGCCTATAACGTCATTGCCATTACGCGCAAAGATCCAGATATCAAAGCATTTCACGAACGCCTCATTCCTTTTTTAGAGGTGAGCGACCACCACAAGTATAACCGAGAAGAAATCGAGAAATTCCTCAACAAACTCGTCTTGATCAAAGCTGAAGACCCCAACCCTGAGGCCTACACCGAACTCAAATCTTATCTAGAAAAATATCCAGAAAGACAAAATATTTATTACTACTCCACGCCTTCATCTGCCTTTGGCCCCATAACGCAAACCTTGAAAACCTGCGGATTGGTCAATAAGAGCAGCAAAGTGGTACTTGAAAAACCCCTCGGACATTCTTTGGCTTCGTCCAACGCCATCAATGCCGAAATTACACTAGCCTTCGAAGAGCATCAAATCTATCGCATCGACCACTACCTCGGAAAAGAAACCGTTCAAAACCTAATGGTCTTGCGCTTTGCCAACAACCTCTTTGAGCGCGCCTGGAATGCCGAGAACATCGAAAGCGTACAAATTACAGTCGCAGAAAGTCTTGGTGTGGAGAAACGCGCCTCGTATTACGACCAATCAGGTGCCCTACTCGACATGATCCAAAATCACCTCTTGCAATTACTTTGCTTAGTGGCCATGGAGCCGCCAGTAGCGCTCGAAGCCGATGAAGTGCGCAACGAAAAACTCAAGGTACTCAAGGCACTCAGACCACTGACCAAAAAAACCATCGAACACGATACAGTTAAAGGGCAATACACCAGAGGTATTTCTAATGGAGGTCAGGTGAACAGCTATTTAGAAGACATCGAAAAATACGAGTCTAAAACCGAGACGTTCGTCGCAATCAAAACCTACGTAGACAACTGGCGCTGGAAAGGCGTTCCGTTCATGCTGCGCACAGGTAAACGCATGATCAAACGCTACTCGGAAATCGTCATCAACTTTAGAGAGGTCAAGCACAACATCTTTCCCTCAAAAGAAAAACTCAACAACAACAAGCTCATCATCCGCTTGCAACCTGAAGAGCGCATTGAACTCATTCAAATGACCAAAATACCTGGTCCTGGGGGCTATCGCTACAAGCCAATCGCACTCAAACTCGACTACAACGATTCTTTCAAAGAACGCTTCCCAGAAGCCTATGAACGTTTGATTGTCGATGTCATTCGCGGCAACCAGACGCTCTTTATGCGCCAAGACGAACTCCAAGCTGCCTGGACCTGGATTGAATCTGTAACAAGCAGCTGGAAAGCCGCAGGCATGACCAACGTGCTTTACGAAGCAGGTACATGGGGCCCCGGAGACGACATCCTAAACGAAGACGAATCATGGATCACCAAAACCTGGAGAGAATGATCGAATTTGAATCAAAAGCTGCGCTCGAACAAGCATTGGCCCAAACAATTGCCGCTGCACTGAAAGACGCCATCGCAGCAAAAGGTGCGGCAACGCTTTTGCTTTCTGGAGGTTCAACACCCAGCGGCGTGTACGCACTTTTGTCGCAGGCAGATCTTCCTTGGGAACAAGTGAAAGTTGGGCTTGTAGACGAACGTTTTGTGGGCCCCAGCAGCCCCTATTCCAATTTCAAATTGATTGGAGAAACACTACTCCAAAACAATGCGAAAGCAGCTACTTTAGTACCAATGGTGAGCGATGAAAGCGATTATGCCGGAAATCTTTTACAAATTGAAGACACCTACCGTATTTTTACGGACACCGACGTTTGTCTGCTCGGCATGGGCCCCGACGGACACACCGCTTCTATCTTTCCCAACGATGCCGCTTCGCTTGCAGCAAATACAAATACATCTTGCTTGCTCTCCAACACCAACGCACCAGCGGAACCAACCCAACGCATTACCTGCAACGGGCCGCTATTGCGCCGCAGCAAGCACCTGTTTTTAATGATCACCGGAACCCAGAAAAAAGAAATCTTGGCCCAAAGTGAGCAACTGCACTTACCCATTGCAGCTTTTCAAACAGCCCTCACCGAGACCTACTACACAACAGCATCATGATACATCCAGCCATTGCCAGTATTACCGAGCGCATCGTTCAACGAAGCCAAAGCACCAGAAAAGCGTATCTCGCCCAAATGGAGGAAGCCTATTTAGAAGGTGTGCACAGAAGCACTTTGCAATGCGGCAATTTAGCGCATGGTTTCGCAGCTTGCAACCAGCACGACAAAGCGGCATTGGCGGCAGATATCATTCCAAACCTCGGCATCATTACCGCCTACAACGACATGTTGTCTGCACACCAAGTGTATGAAGATTATCCAAAAGCCATTAAACAATACGCAAACGCTTACGGCGCAGTAGCACAAGTGGCAGGTGCTGTACCAGCCATGTGTGACGGCGTCACGCAAGGGCAATCGGGAATGGAGCTCTCGTTGTATAGCCGAGATGTCATTGCGCTATCTTCAGCAATTGGGCTCTCTCACAATATGTTCGATGCCGCACTTTATTTAGGGATCTGCGACAAAATTGTACCCGGCCTGCTCATGAGCGCCTTGCGCTTTGGTCACCTACCAGCCGTTTTTATGCCTGGAGGGCCTATGCCAAGCGGCATCAGCAACGAAGAAAAATCAGCCATTCGCCAAGCCTTCGCGGAAGGTAAAATTGGTCGCGAAGAACTGCTCAAAGGTGAGTCTGACTCATACCACTCACCGGGCACCTGTACTTTTTACGGCACCGCTAACAGCAACCAAATGCTCATGGAAATCATGGGGCTACACCTACCCGGCTCTAGCTTTGTGAATCCGAACACACCGCTGCGCGACTTACTCAACAAAGAAGCGGTTCGCGTTGCGATTGAAAATGTCAAAATCGGAAAAAGCCGCAGCCTTGCCAATTTATTCAATGAAAAAACGGTTGTCAATGGCATCATCGGTTTGTTAGCCACAGGCGGTTCTACCAATCACACCATTCACCTGATTGCCATTGCTCGCGCTGCAGGTATCATCATCAACTGGGACGACATGTCAGACTTATCGGCGATCATTCCACTCATTACCCGCATGTATCCGAACGGCGCAGCTGATGTGAATCATTTTCATGCTGCAGGCGGCATGGGCTTTGTGATCCGAACGCTTCTTGAGCAGCACTTGCTACACGAAGACGTTCAAACCATTATCGGAAAAGGCTTAAGCGCTTATACACAAGAGCCAAAAATCAAAGATGGCGCATTGGTTTGGGAAGAAGGCGCAAGCACCTCCCTCAATTTGAATATCATCCGGCCAGCAAGTGATCCGTTTACACTAGATGGCGGCATCAAACTTTTAAAAGGAAACTTAGGGCGTGCAGTCATTAAAACGGCAGCTGTTGCTCCGGAGCACCGCATTGTGGAGGCACCAGCAATTGTTTTTCACGAACAAACTGACCTCATTGCCGCATTCAAGCGTGGCGAACTCGATCAGGATTTCATTGCAGTAGTGCCTTTTCAAGGTCCAAAATTCAATGGAATGCCCGAATTACATAGCCTCACCCCTACGCTCACCATTCTTCAGAAGAAAGGCTACAAAGTTGGCCTCGTGACCGATGGGCGCATGTCGGGCGCATCTGGCAAAGTTCCGGCGGCTATCCACTTGACTCCTGAAGCTTACGATGGTGGCCTTATTAGCAAAATACAGACCGGCGATCTTTTGCGTTTAGATAGCGAAAATGGCGTTATAGAAGTGCTCAATGAAGCAAGCGTTGTGGCGCGTGCTGAAGTTCAAAAAGACAACACACAATCTGGATTTGGCCGCGAATTATTTGCCAAGCTGCGCGCTGGCGTGAGCATGAGTGAAGAAGGTGCTTCGTTTATCGTCTAGCCACCACCGACGCGAGTACAGATAATACCAGCGCACCCAAAACAATCAGGAGCGAAACGCTCGCCTCTATGTGATAAAACGGCGCCACGAGCATCTTGAGGCCAATAAAGCTCAAGATGAACGCCAGGCCGTATTTAAGCTTAGAGAACATATGAATAGAATTGGCCAGCAAGAAATACATCGAGCGCAAGCCAAGCACTGCAAAAATATTAGAGGTATACAAAATCAGTGGGTCGTTTGGCGCAATGGCAAAGATGGCCGGTATAGAGTCAATGGCGAAAATGAGATCGGTGGTCTCGATGACCATGAGCACCAAAAATAATTTGGTGGCGATGTGCTTACGGCCTCTTTTGATGAAAAAGCGGTCGTCGTGGTAGTTTTTGGTTACTGGAAATACCTTTCTGAGCAAACGTGCGCCCAGGCTATTATTGAAATCTTTTTGGTCGTCGTCGTCTGAATCGAGTAAAGATTTGATGCCCGCATACACCAAAAACGCACCAAAAATAGTCAGAATGAGGTTCGGACGGAAGAACTGACCCGGCAAACCATGCGCTCCTTGTTCCAAGTTGAACTGATAGCCAAATAACTCAAAGGCTGGCAAGTAGGTGAGTTTGATGAGGCCGATGCCAGAGAATATGAAGATCCCCCTGAAAATAAGGGCGCCAATGATGCCCCAAAAGAGCACGCGGTGCTGGAGTTTACCTTCAAGCTTGAAAAACTTGAACACTAAAATAAAGACAAACATGTTGTCTACGGATAGCGCTTCTTCTATCCAATAAGCTGACTGGTACTCGGCAAACTTCGCAAAGCCCATTTGCCACCATACCAAAGCACTGAAACCCATTGACAAACCTATCCAGATCAGCGTCCAGCGGAGCGCTTCTTTATTAGAGATTTGATGTGACTTTTTATTGACCAATCCTAAATCAATCAGGAGCATGGTAAAAATAACGACCACAAAAATGGCAAGCAACCAAGGATTAAATGACATGTCAAAAAGTTTCTGCAAAATTAAAAAGAAAGCCACATGAAATTCATGTGGCTTTCAACAATCGGTAAAATGGTTGGCTTATTTTTTTTCGAGCAAATAAGTGACCGCATTTGCTGCATTGACGAATCCGCCAGTAATGCAGAGGTCTTTCATTTTCGCTTTGGCTCCGTTAGGAGCAATAACCGTCTTTTTGTAAGTGGCAGTTGTTGCCATTAATACTTCGCGTACTTCAGCAGCGCTCAATTCAGGGAAATAACTTCTGATGAGTGCAGCTACACCTGCGGTAGCTGGGCAAGCCATAGAGGTGCCGCTTGCGTTTCCGTAGTTGAAATCAGGAACGGTAGAGTAGATATCTACACCCGGTGCAAAGAAGTCTACGGTTGTAGCGCCGTAGTTTGAGAAATCTGCAAGGATTGTTTTGCCGCTTTTTGAGCTGCTGCTTGCCCCTACTTCGATCCAGTTTGGAGCGGTTGTTTTGTTGTTCAATAGACGCGTTGGGTAAGAATCTTCTACATCTTTGTTTTTGGCGTCGTTACCTGCTGCGTGCACGAGTAAGACGTCTTTGCTGCGCGCGTATTCGATTGCGGCGTCAACGTAGTCTTTGTTTGGTGTCCAGTACTTGCCAAATGACATATTGATCACTTTAGCACCGTTGTCTACAGCGTAAATAATGGCATTTGCAACATCTTTGTCGCGCTCGTCTCCGTCTGGAACCGCACGCAAGACCATAATGCGCACGTTGTCGGCAACGCCATCAATACCCATTCCGTTGTTGCGCGTAGCGGCAATAATTCCAGAAACGTGCGTTCCGTGAAAAGCGTCGGGGCCTTCATAGCGGTTGCAACCGTAAATTTTATTAGAAAGATCGTTGGGATTGTCGCCAACAATAGAGGTGCGGATGGCGTCTGCATCTTGCTTAGCTAAGTCAAGTGCACTTTGCATAGATGCGAGTGCGCTTTCAATTTCTCCGGTGAGTTGTTCCGCAGGAACCATGTCTAGAAAAGACTTCATGCGGTTTTGAATGCGCTTGTCGATTTCTGACTCGGCTACAAATGCAGCATTTGTTTCTTTAGAAAAAGCCACACCTGAGTTCTTTTCAACGCGCTTTATGTATTCTGCAAACATTCTAATGTTTACCACAGAGGCTTCTTTGTCGGCGATTTCTTTTTCGAAGGCCATTTTGATTTTTTCATAGGTCGCAAAACGCGCCAGCTCTGAGCTTGAAATATTTTCTACTTTTTTACCTTTGAAATATTCAGATTCGATGCGGTACATGCGCGCAAGTTCCAATGCTTCTTTGTCGATGTCTTGGGTAGGGCCACCTAAGAAAGACCAACCGTTGATGTCGTCGATGTAACCATTTTTGTCGTCGTCGATGCCGTTGTTCGGAATTTCGTCTTCGTTGATCCAAATGACGTCTTTGAGGTCTGGATGATCAGTTTCTACACCAGAATCGATGACAGCTACAATAACTGTGGTGGATTTTTTACCTGCTGCAGTGAGCATTTCGTAAGCCTTTGTGGCACCTGTACCGTAAACGCCATCGGCTTTAGGATCTTTGAGGTACCAATTGAGGTTTTCTGGACCTTCTGCCTCGCTTTTTTGTGCAAACGACACCATTGAAAGGCCGACGAAAGTGCATAAAATTAATTTCTTTGTCATGAGTTGTTTAGTTTGAGAAAACGAAAATACATTTTATTTTCAGCAGACGAAAATCTTGTTGAAAAGTTACTTTGTGGAGAAAACGTTCAAAACAATGTAGCGCTCGTTACAAATTAAGACCGAACAAAGCATTAATTTTGTTCAAAACAAACACCATGAGTCAAATTGAACGCATTTCTTGCCTTATTATAGGTTCTGGCCCAGCGGGCTACACAGCAGCAATTTACGCCGCTAGAGCAGACATGAAACCCGTTATGTATCAAGGCATGCAGCCTGGAGGGCAGCTCACTACAACAAACGAAGTAGAAAATTTCCCGGGTTATCCCGATGGCATCACAGGCCCTGACATGATGCTTCAATTAGAAGCACAAGCCAAGCGTTTTGACACTGACGTGCGCAGCGGTTTCATTACCCGCGTAGATTTCTCGGGCAGCGTGCACAAGTGCTGGACCGAAGACGGCCATGAAATCCATGCCGACACCATTATCATCTCTACGGGTGCTTCTGCCAAATACCTAGGCCTCGACAGCGAACAACACTACCTCAAATTGGGTGGCGGGGTATCGGCTTGCGCAGTCTGTGACGGATTTTTCTATCGCAACCAAGAAGTGGTGATTGTAGGTGCCGGAGACTCCGCTTGCGAAGAAGCGCATTACCTCTCCAAACTTTGTACTAAAGTCACGATGCTCGTTAGACGCGATGAATTCCGCGCCTCCAAAATCATGGCAGACCGCGTGAAAAACACTCCGAATATCGACATCCGCTTCAATGCAGAAACTTTAGAGGTACTCGGCGATGGTCAATTGGTAACAGGCGTGCGCATCATAGACCGCTCAAGCAACCAAGAAAGCGAAATCCCTTGTACAGGTTTCTTTGTCGCTATCGGACACCAACCCAACACTGCAGTATTCCAAGATTACATCGACCTCGATGAAACCGGATACATCAAATACGCTCAACCTGGAACAAGTAAAACCAATGTTGCTGGTGTGTTTGTAGCAGGAGACGCCGCCGACAAAACCTACCGCCAAGCTATTACAGCAGCGGGCACAGGTTGCATGGCAGCATTAGATGCCGAACGTTATTTGGCCGCAAAAGGACATTAATTACGTAACATGGTAAGGACAAAGTTGATCCTTCCTCCATACATCTTCATCCTGATTAAACGAAAAAGCAGTGCTCAACGCACTGCTTTTTCGTTTAACAACTTAATGAAATGAAAACCCTTGGGGCTATACCCTTGGTTGTAAAAGAATTTATGGGCTTTGAAATTGCTCGTGTAGGAATCTAAAGCCAGCATATTGCAATTTTCTTCGACTGCCGTTTGCTCTAGGGTTTTAAAAATCAATTCCCCCACACCTTTGCTTCTGTAAGCCGGATCTACAACAATATTATCCAATTCTAAATACTTGCCAATCCAGAGCTTGTTGCCAATCCAGAAGCCACTAATTGCAATGCACTTTGCATCTTCATAAACCGCTAGTTGGCAATAATTATGCGGCAACATCAGGTCGAGTTCTTGGTCGTACTGCATTGCTGTGAGGCTAGGATACAAAAATTGCAAGACCTCGAGTTGCGCAAGCATTTCTTCTTTTGTTTTTAAAAATTGCAGCTGGAAATTCATTTGGTCTTATTTAAGTAAATAGGTATCGAATAATTCGAGAATGCGGCGGTATTCGTCTGTCCAGGAGGAGGTATATTGAAAGCCGTGGCGCTCAACCGGATACAAAGCCATCCACCAATCTTTTTTGCCGAGCTCAATTAGGCGCTGATTGAGTCGGACGACGTCTTGGAATTGAACGTTGTCATCGATCATGCCATGTAAAATCAAAAGTGGATCTTGCAAACCTTCAGCAAAATGAATAGGAGAACTTTGGCGATACGCCTCAGGGTCTGCAGTTGGCGTATTGAGTATATTGGTGGTGTATTCGTGGTTGTAATGCGCCCAATCGGTAACGGAGCGCAACGCCGCGCCACAGGCAAAGGTACCGGGTTCGGTAAAAAGTCCCATGAGCGTGATAAAACCGCCGTAAGAACCGCCGTAAATCCCTACTCTATTGCTATCTATGCCATATTGCGATACCAAAAATTGTTTGGCATCGACAAAATCTTGTAAATCTCGGCCACCCATGTGGCGATAAATGGCTGTTCGGTAGTTGCGGCCATAGCCCTCGCTTGCGCGGTAATCTACGTCGAGCACAGTATAGCCTTTTTCGATGAGCATTTGGTGGAACATAAACTCTCGCTGGTAATAGCTCCAGTAATGATGTGCATTCTGCAAATAGCCCGCACCATGCACAAACAAGACAGCTGCACCATTTTTGTTTTTTGCTTTGGGTGTGTACATACGTGCATAAACTTCAACGCCATCTGAAGCTTTAAAGCTTAAAATTTCGGGCTTTTGCCATGGATAAGTGCTGAATATTTCTGTTGTTGAAGTAGTTATTTGAACTTGATCTTTTGGATTTTTGAGCGAACAAGTAAAGATTTCCCAAGGTTGGGTGCTCGTACTGAAACGATAAGCCAATTGCTTTTCGTCTGGTGAAAGTTGTACTTCGTAGGCGCCTTGCTCAGCCAAAAGGGGTTTCATTTTCAGTGTTTTTAAGTCTAACTGATGAAAACTGCGGGTGCCCGGATGGTTCATATTTGTGCTCAGCCAAAATGAACTGCTGTCTTTGGAAAGGCGCACTTCATGGACTTCATAGTTGCCGCTGGTGAGTGCAAGTTTGGTTTTGGTTTGCAAATCCAGGGTATACAAATGCGAATAGCCGCTCTGCTCAGACTGAAAATAAATGACTTTAGCATCTTTGAGCCAGCCGAGCGTGCCGGTTTCAAAGTTCCAAGAAGAGATGCCCGGTCCTCCTATCCAAGCGCTGTCGTGCTGGTGCTCAAGTTCTTGAATTTGCTGGGTTGCCAAATCAATACTGACAATCCAACGGTCTTTGTTGTCGGCACTGCGGATGTCCAATAAAGCAAGTGCGCTGGTTTTGGCAAAGATGACCGGATGAAAAATAAGGGCGCGGTCTTGGGTATTTAGTTGTGTAAGTCCAGAAAAATCGAGCTCTACTAAAGAGTCGGAATGCAAATTATGAAGAAATAAACGCTGAGAAGGTTCTTCATTTGACACCTTGCCGCGTGATTTTTCATTGAACACATGTGCATCAGCAGCAATGTAATGTGGCACTTCTGTTGGTTTGACATCGGGTTCCTGTTCTTGCTTGAGCAATACAAAATGTGCTGTTGGGTCGATTTGCAATGTGCCTTGTGGTTCAAATGGAAGGAATTTGACCTTAGGCAAATCGATCTTTGTACTTTGCAATGCTTGTTTGCGAATGCTTTCAAAATAGTCAAGTTCGGTTTGAGACAAGCCTTCGGCAGCAGGCTTTTCGGATTTAGCTTTTTGGTAAGTAACTAAACTTTTGGCCAGACCATATTGAAGGTCAAAGACAAACAAACTTTGATCCCGCTGAAAAACAACAGTTTGTGCTTTGTTTTGTAGTTGTAGGTTCCAAATATCATCGGTAAAAAATGGAAAAGACCTGACTTGCTTGCTGGCTAAATCATTAAATTGCAGTTGGTTTTCAAAAATACGCACCTGATTGAGCGCGCCTTGGCCAGCCGTCCAAACCCAGCGGCTTTGCCATTCTTGCGCATTGAGCTCTTTGGTTTGTGCATTTTGCAATTGGTAGCCATAATAATTGGGCTTTAAGGAATCGGGGTGTTTACTCCAATAATAAATTTGTTTGCCATCTAAAGACCATTCCGGAGACTCTGGCAAGGCGCCAACAAAGCCAGGGCCTTTCATAATTTGATCGAGTTGGAGTTGTGCAGCGCCTTGAAGAGCTATACAACAAACAAAAGAAATGAACAAGGTAATTTTCATTCGTTAAAAATAGAAATAATTGTACTTTTGAATGAAAGAATCAGCATGAAGAAATTGCTTTACATGATCTTGCCCGAAAGGGCCTACCTACTTACCTTGCATCGGTTCTTTTACCTGCTCTATGATTTAGGCTTACTCAAAAATAAAGAAGCCTTCAAATTTCATTATTTCATCAAGCGCATCATCAAGCCCGAATTCGTTGTGATCGACATCGGTGCAAATCTCGGCTACTTTGCTAAGAATTTTGCGCGTTTGGCCAACAAGGGAAAAGTCATTGCCATAGAACCGCTGCCTCAATTTCATGCCATCTTAGCTCATTTTATTGGGCACCAGGAAAATGTAGAGTTGCACAACGTGGCGCTAGGCAAAGAAGCCGGCAGCATTACCATGGTACTTCCGCAAACCAACGGCATGCTGCGCACGGGCCTCCCACACATCATGCGACCAGAAGAAAAAAGCACCACCGAACGCACTCAAAATGTTCAAATGGTAAATACTTCTGATTTTTTCCACACTTTTGAGCGCATCGACTACATCAAATGTGATATTGAAGGCCACGAATGGGAAGTTTTTGAGCTCCTCGAAGCTGTACTTGCGAGCAAACGCCCCATCGTACAACTTGAAATTGACCCCAAAAACGAAACCACACTCTTTGCCTTTTTTGAAAAACTAGCGTACGTACGTTGCGGTATTGATCAAAACAAGTGTAAGGTAGAAAGCACCGTTCATTTTGGCGGCGATTATCTTTTTGTCCCGAAAGAAAATATGCAATTGCTCGACACATGGAACGCTTAGTTTTCGTCATTTGTATGCTACTTGGCCTGTTCAGCTGTGAAAAAGGAACGGGTAGCTTTGTATTTACAGGTACCGTTACCGACCTTACGTTCAACCAAGGCCTGCAAGGCGCTGAAATCAAACTTTATAAAGTGCCAATCGGCACCTCAGACGAAATTTTCGTACAAAGTAGCTCGCTATCAAGCACGGGTACTTATAAATTTGAAGTGCCAAGAGAACGCATGGAACGCTATATTTTGCGCGTGCAAAAAGATTTGTACTTTCCAATCGAGAGAGAAGTGTATTATTCGGAGCTCAGCATCAAGACAGACAACATTTTTGATTTGAATACAAAAGCAATGGCTTGGGCGAAAATCCATTTCAAAAACTTGAATCCTAGCCCTACAGACCATTTCAGGTATATCAAACAAGAAGGCTTGGCAGCTTGTGAGAGTTGTTGCCCGAGTACTACCCAAGATTTTTATGGCGAACTGGACACCACTTTTTATTGCCTGAACAATGGCAACACCACCTACTCTCTTTTTTATTGGGAGCTGAACACATCCAACAACGGCCAAAAGAGC